>Ga0325410_1003331_pt1 | contig 18119 bp, 16 predicted proteins | sample PopdelMetagenome_16_FD_206182 | JGI IMG/M metagenome (GOLD analysis project Ga0325410, IMG submission 206182) | Populus deltoides microbial communities from Bellville, Georgia, United States - Xylem-PdIQD-R3 | ecosystem: Host-associated > Plants > Phyllosphere > Stem > Wood/Secondary xylem... | reverse complement strand
ATATATTTTAAAATAAAAAATATTTTAAAAAATAACTATAATCACAATATTAAATGCTATCTTAATTTAAAATTGAGGTTACATAAAGTATAGAGTCAAAAGTTTTTAAATTTAATATAATAATACAATAAAAAATTTCTCATAAATTTAATATAATAATACAATAATAAATTTCTCATAAATATTTTTTCTTACGTTTTATTTATTTATTATTTGAACCATAACCTAACACGGAAGTATTGAGATCTCTGAATCTATTGAGATCGAATCAACAAAACTAACCCTAATAAATCCGCTTTACCATTTCCGTAATTTTATCCACAATTAAATCTCATTTTCTATGTACCGAAGTCCAAACCCATTCTCTTTCCCATGCTTTCAGGGTCAAAATTACCATCTTCGTAATTTATCAACTTGGAGACCTCTGAATCTCAAACCCCTTTAATTATTTTTCACAGGTCAAAACTACCCTTCCTATATAAACCACCCCACTTCGTTCCTAACCAAAATTAAAATCTCCCACGGAACTTCACTGTCTTTCTCGCGCACTCGGAGAAAAACCTAGTCTTTCTTTAGTCTCTAAATAAAAAGGTACGCGCGAAAGAAACCCTAGAATTCAATTTGCATTGATTTATTGGCTTCAATTTTTGCAATATATTCATGAATTTATAGAGATGGTGTAATCATAGATTGATTGTTGTTAATTGCGTTATTGATTTATTGGTGGCAAATGGGGAAAGGAAAACCCAGGGCTGTAGAAAAAGGAGTTTTAGGGCAAAATTTGAGTTTATTTTCGTCGTCTTCATCGGCTTCTTCGTCATCCGGGTCATTGCATGTGCCATCTGCACCTGTTTATTACCCTAATGAAGAGGAATTTAAGGATCCATTAGAGTATATTTACAAAATTAGACCGGAAGCGGAGCCTTATGGGATTTGTAAAATTGTGCCACCAAATAATTGGAAACCGCCATTTGCATTGAATTTGGAGAATTTTAGTTTTCCTACGAAGACTCAGGCTATTCATCAGTTGCAAGTGAGGCCGGCGTCTTGTGATTCCAAGACTTTTGAGTTGGAGTATAATAGGTTCTTGGAGGAACATTGTGGGAAGAAGTTGAAAAGGAGGGTGATTTTTGAAGGGGACGAGTTGGATTTGTGTAAATTGTTTAATGGAGTGAAGAGGTTCGGTGGCTATGATAAGGTCGTGAAGGAGAAGAAGTGGGGTGAGGTTTCGAGGTTTGTTAGGTCCGGGAGGAAGATTACAGAGTGTGCGAAGCATGTTTTGTGTCAGTTGTATCAAGAGCATTTGTATGATTATGAGGAGTACTATAATCGATTGAATAAGGGGGTTGCTAGGGGTTGTAAAAGGGGAGTGCGAAAGTGTAAGAAGAGTGATGATAGGATGGAGTTTTCACGTTCAAAAAGGAGGCGGAAGAACAATGATGGTGAGAAAGTGAAGGTTTGTAATAAGGTAGAGGAGGAAGAAGAGCATGATCAGATATGCGAGCAATGCAGGAGTGGTTTGCATGGGGAGGTGATGCTTTTGTGCGATAGATGTAACAAGGGGTGGCATATTTATTGTCTCTCACCGCCATTAAAGCAAGTTCCGCCAGGGAATTGGTATTGCTTTGAGTGTTTGAATTCTGACAAGGATACTTTTGGTTTTGTCCCTGGTAAGCGCTTCACAGTGGAAGCTTTTAGGCGTCTAGCTGATCGGGCCAAGAGGAGATGGTTTGGCTCAGGATCTACTTCTCGAGTGCAGATGGAGAAAAAGTTCTGGGAAATTGTGGAGGGATCAGCTGGTGACGTTGAAGTTATGTATGGTAGTGACTTGGATACTTCTGTTTATGGGAGTGGCTTCCCACGTGTAAATGATCAGAGACCAGAATCAGTTGAGGCTAACTTATGGGATGAATATTGTGGCAGTCCATGGAACCTCAATAATTTGCCCAAGTTGAAAGGTTCAATGCTCCAAGCTGTTCATCATAACATTACTGGTGTTATGGTGCCCTGGCTATATGTTGGCATGCTTTTCTCATCTTTTTGCTGGCATTTTGAAGACCACTGTTTTTACTCAATGAATTATCTACATTGGTACGTGTCTGAAACATTTGTTTATACTTACTCTGCAGTTGTTTTCATCTTCGTCTTCTTCTTCTTCTTCATTTTTCAATTTGACAAAATACATATCTTTCTTTGACAATGGAATAAGAAACGGTAACATAAAAAGTTGCTCATTATTAAGCCCATTACCATTGAGTTGCAAAGAAAGTGACATTTTGCAAATCAGGAAGATGAAAATTGCTAATTGAAATTTTAGAATATAAAATGAAACTACAAGTGAACTTCAGGCTGTAGCTAGTTGATGTCTCACATAACTTTTTATTGACCAAAACCCCCCTATGAGTGGAATTAACTAAAGAATTCTAAAAGATAAATATTAGCTCTTTTATCTGTTAGTTACACGTCATGTATCGATTTTTAAATGTTTTGGACAGAGATACTAACATTGCATCAGTATTTGTAAACCAAAAGTGGTGGCAATGAGTTTTCCTGTTTTAGGCACCAGTCAACAATTGAAATATTCCCTTATCAACTTTTGAGTTTACCTTTTTGTGATTATATCTATGTTTCTTCGGTGTCTTTTACTTGCACCAAGTGTCCCTTTCATGCCGGTGTGTTCCTAGGTCTGCATGATACATGCCTAATTCATATAAAACAGCTAATCACATCAAAGTTCATTTGATGAAAGGGATCCATGCTTCATTTGTAGATGTAATAAAAATGAACAAACAAACAAAAATATTTCTCTCCAAGATCATACCTTCAACTTCTTAATTATGTGCTCATGTTTGGGCTTTGGAAAGATTAGGAGGGTAGCTGGTGGAATGAAGCCCTTGTCTTTCAAATTGGGTTGCCTATGGAAGCAATAGCTTTTCTGAAATGCTTAGAGGTTGAATAATCAGCCTTCATAAGGTTATAACTGCAAACATTCTTGTGTTTCTTGATTGGCTTTTGGTGCCTATAACAGCCAGATTATTATTTGGGAACTTTGGTGGCCTGGCCAAGAGTTTGTACTTACCTTTGATGGAAGATAGATAAACTAGAGAAGAATTGGTGGAATAACAGAGACTTCACTCTGCCTGCTCTCCTTCTCTTTGTCACTGCATTTGTCTCGTTCTCTAGATTGCATGTTCTGGTCATCCAATCACGCTTCTAGATAAAATCAACTGATGAGTTTTGACAAAAGAACGAAATGTAGATGGAAATAGTGAGGAATTCCATTTAACCTATGAAGGTTTCCTTACCGGTGCTGGCTCTAATGCTCCTGCCACCCAATTCATCTATTTGGTGCACCGGTTGATATTTGACTGACAAAATTAGATGGTTGGCTTGTGAAATCTTTTTTTTTTTTTACTTGGGTGCACTATCCTTTGTCCTGATTGATCAATACAAATACTACAACTCTCCACCTTTGTCATAGTTTCATGCATCAAACTTAGATGTCATTTCCATGGAATCCTATTCATTTCTAGATGCTTTGGCGGTGAAATGGTGGACATGTGGGACTCATAATCTCATGCTGAAGAGCGTGGTGGTTTGAGATTAATATGAGCCTCTATTTAAAGATAATCTACTCGTATGATTTTTAAATTCTAGACATTTACCCAAGCCTTGCAGATGCATCATTTTCACATTTCACTCTTATTAGTGAAATGTTCAATGGTATCGTGTTAGACATTTTTTCCACTGAAGCCTGCAAGGTATATGTTAAAATGGATTTCATCTGCTTATATGAGAGTTGAATGTTTGTCTTGTGGTCTCAGGGGAGAGCCAAAATGTTGGTACAGTGTTCCAGGTAGTGAAGCTGATGCTTTTGAGAAGGTAGTTATTTCACATTTTATGTTCTTGGGTAACTTTTCTATCTTCTTCTGTAATATCTATGTCATTTTTGGTATTTCCTATAAATTTTTATTTCTCTAGTGGAGGAATTTCATGTGCATTCTTAGATTTTCCATATTCACCTTTTCAGATGAATTCCTATCTACTATGTAAGTAGGGTAATTTGTCTCTTGAATGCTAACATAATCTACTTTTCTGTAGGTGATGCGCAGTAGTCTTCCTGATCTCTTTGATGCACAACCGGATTTACTCTTCCAGCTTGTAACCATGCTGAACCCATCTGTCTTGCAAGATAATCGGGTTCCAGTCTATACTGTACTGCAGGTTTGATACTCAAGGACATGAGTTCCATGTCCATGAATATAGTTTTTGCTTGTCTAAGTTGATATACTTGAGCATTCAAATTGATATTTTTCAATTGATTATCTATGTCAATATGGAAATAGAACCATTACTGTTTGTTTGTTGACTTGAGTTTTCATTTGTTGGTGGTGAAGTTCTTGAATTGGAGCACAACTAAGTATCATGGTGTAGGTTGCATGTGCGAACTGCTAAACTGATTATTTATTTATTTTTGACTCTTCATTATCTATAAACTGCCTTCATAACAATTTTTTTATAGTACCTTTTCTTTTAGTGGCTTTATATGTTTGATTTCCAATTGAAAACTTGCATTACAAATCCTTTTGCACTTGCTCTTTAAACAGGAGCCTGGAAACTTTGTCATCACTTTTCCCAAGTCTTACCATGGAGGTTTCAACTTTGGTATGCAATATCCATTTAAACTTGAAATCATTGGATTTGTCAATTTAATGAACTTGGTTGGAGATTTATGTTGATATCTAGCTGATGTATTGAACCACCTTGGCTTTGCTTTTCAGGTTTGAATTGTGCAGAAGCTGTGAATTTTGCTCCGGCTGACTGGCTACCTTACGGTGGATTTGGAGCAGATCTGTATAAGAATTATCATAAGACTGCTGTTTTATCTCATGAGGAGCTTCTTTGTGTGGTGGCTAAGGTTACCAGTTTTCTGCTTTTTTAAGAATGGGTAACAATAGTGAAAAAGAAATTTTAATGCTAAAATTAAGGATTGCCAAAAAGATGATGCGACTGCTTTGACTTAGGGGAAAAATGAACTTACTGCTCACTAAATCAAGCTTGGCCAATAAGATGAATCTAATAAGTTGCTGCTTTCATCTCTCTAAGTTTCTGGTCAGTTAAATTGAAAATAACAAGAATTAATACTTAAAGACATGATTTCCTCTGCAAACAATTGCAGATGGTGGAGTTGAATTCACTTAACATGAGTAATTAGTGAGGAATAAGATAACTCTCCAATCCTTATTTTTTTAAAAAAAGCTGAGTCCCTGCACTAATTTTTGTGGATTACATTTATCATTCTGATTATTAAAGTTTTAAAGCAGGGTGATTTTGATAGCAAAGCATCGCCTCATATAAAGAAAGAAATGCGTAGGATATACACCAAAGAGAAGTCCTGGAGGGAGAGGATTTGGAGAAGTGGCATCATCAAATCATCCCCTATGCCTCTGCGGAAATGTCCTGAATATGTTGGTACTGAGGAGGTAATACTGTATCTGATGCATTCATACATTCAATTTTTTGTTTTTGAAGCTTCACATTAATATCACGGTTATCTTAAGATGGCAATTATCTTCTGCCGGCCTTTTCAGGATCCTGCATGCATTATATGCAAACAATATCTGTATCTTTCTGCAGTTGTTTGCCATTGTAGGCCATCCGCATTTGTCTGTCTGGAGGTATGTGGTCTTTATAAATCAGCAGATTTAAATTTTTTTCATTATAATTGTTAGTTAAATTTTATGTGCTTCCTATCTTCATCAACCTTGTTAAATGAGAAAAAAAGCAAACACTTAACTTTATATTAGTTATGTCTCTAGAGGATGGTTTCTATGATTGTAAAGGGCTTCACTAGTTCTAAATGAAAGAGAATGCATTGTTAGCACACAAATTTCTTATGATCTAATAGTATTAGCTTTACCTGTTAATTTCTGATGTAGCAACCACCTTTTTTTTCTTTCATTTTCAGCTATTTTGCTTTTGTAAATGTTCATTACAATTGAGCAAAGTGAGTTTTATTAATTTTTTTCCTAAACATTTATGTTGTTGAACTACTCGTGGATTGGAAATTCAAGACGCGGTAAAGAAAGCCCGGCTCATTGCTAAACTTCTTGAATTTTCAACTTTGGAATGCCTGCTATTGTCTGGTGCGACCACTATGTGGTTTATATTATATCTTATAGAACTTGAGTTGCTATAACGCAACTCTTGTTTCTGCTGCCTGATTTTGTAATGCTTAATTGTACACTTGTGCTTCTAATTTTATTTCTCAAGGACATTCTCAACAGCTTCTTTAAGATCAGTAGTGAAGATGACTTCTGTACTTGCTCAAGCTTTTTTTTCTATTTCCCCTGCTTTGCAACTTTTTGTTGCTGCCAAATGCATTTCCCATCTTACTGATTTCAGCTGCTTCTGGTGCAGCATTGGGAGCGTATCTGTGAATGTAAATCCAGAAGACGTCGTCTTCTATATCGTCATACCCTTGCAGAATTGTCTGATTTGGTGCTCGCATCAGATAGCGATAGATTTGAGGAGAGATCACCAAGTAATGACTTACGAAGGCAAATCTCATGTTCCAATGAGCTGAATGTGTTAACGAAGAAGGTATTGCTACGGTCTTTTAGCATACCATAAAAAGCCAGTTACTGTGGTTTTTCATGTACAGTTGTTCGCATGTGCTGAGCATTGGGGTTGGGGGGGGGTTTCATGCTGTAGCATCCAGTATTATGGTGCTTGGATAATGTATAGTGTTCTTCAGCTATAATGATGCATGTGTTATGCTAATAAATGCTTCAATAGGACTTGATATTCATTTTTTCCCCATCTGAGATCATGCTCTGCATGCAGGTCAAGGCGGGGCATGTCAGCCTGGCTGAACTTGCTGAACAATGGCTTTCACGTGCCAACAAGTTTTTTCAGCATCCATATTTGGGTGATGCATGTGCTACCCTGTTGAAGGAAGCTGAGCAATTTCTTTGGGCTGGTCCTGAGATGGATCCTGTGAGTTTTTAGCTGTCATCTATTTCATACTTGCATTGCCCTTTTGTGTGCATGGAAAATGATTGTTTCATTTTGAAATATAGGTACGAGACATGGTGAAGAGCTTGAATGCAGCTCAGAAGTGGGCAGGAGGCATAAGAGATTGTCTTTTTAAAGTTCAAAACTGGTCATCTGGTCACAGCTGTGATTTGGAGAGAGTGCCTTTGGAATACATTGCTGAGTTGCTGAATAATGATCCCGTGCCATGTAATGAGCCAGGGCATCTCATGTTGAAGGTTGTTATCATAAATGAGTAGTTTCCTCTTCACACTTTACTGTTTTCTAATGGAAAGCATGCCCATTTGACTTATTTAATGCAGAAGCGTGCAGATGAGGCATGGTGTTTGGCTCAGGAAATTGATTCTGCTCTGTCATCATGCTCAGAGGTATCTCCAATCCAACCTTCGCACTCCATGCAATCATTAATTTCATATTAACTTTGTTTTGATAAGCTCTAAAGTGCTGTTGCCTTTTAATGGATAATTCTAATACCAGTATCTCTTGATGCTCTCATTATTTTAATGAATATCATTCAATTTCATATTGTTATGCCAGATATCTGTGCTGGAATCACTGTACTCGAGATTTAGTGACTTGCCAATATATATTAAAGAAAGCAAGAAGCTGTCAAAAAAAATTTCATCAGCAAAGGTAAATTTTTTGTTGACACATTCAGATTTTAGGTTTCCTCTGTAATTTTCTTGATTTGTCATATAGATACCTAGGTATGCAACCTGGGTTCCTGTGACCTAAGAAGTGAAGGAACCTTATTAATTCAGGTTTATTCAATTTGATTTGCTTGACCATTTTTATAAGCATTTGTGAATGGTCACTCACTTGTATATGTATCTTTTTAAATGGTAGATTTGTGTTCTAAAACATTTAGGTTGGGTGGTAAAGAGGGATTTTGATATTGTAGTCCTGACAGATTATTGTTTCCTCTTTTGACTCTTTGCACATCATGAATGTGATTTTCTTCCTGGATGGTGGTTAATTTTTTACACGATTCTTTGTGAATTTGTTTACATTACATGTTATTTTCTCTTCCATTTCATGCCAGCTTAGATGATGTTTTCATTTACTTAAAAAATGCTTGCTTTTCAGGGATTGGTGTTTGGTTTAAATTTATATTTTTAAGTGTGTTTTTAATCATGATAAAAAGGATAATTTCTTTCAATCCTCTTTAAACTGTACTTTTTCATGAGAATGCTGTCCAAGCAAAGGTAATGCCTCTATATAATTTTATGTTATTGAACATACCCACATCCCTTATGGCCAATGCTCTCAACAGATCTACTTTCTTTCATTGTGCATTTTTTGTTGGCCAAAAGTCATTGTACCAGCATAAGCAATTTCCTTAGTATTGTATCTTTTTAGCAGGTACCTTTCTGTATTCTGTTGCTCATGTAGTTTATTGCCCTGTAGATCTGGATAGACCGTGCAAAGAAATGCATATCAGAGACACAAAGCGCTGCAGTTGACATTGATATTCTCTACAAGCTGAAGTCAGAGGTGATTTGAATTTCTTTTTCCTGTAAAACTTATACAACATCTTGTCAATTTCCAAATTTATTCTAATTGTTATAATGTTTGTGGAATAGATGTCGGAGCTTCAAATTCAACTTCCAGAAACAGAATTGCTTTTGGATCTAGTAAGGAAAGCTGAATCATGTCAGTCTCAGTGCAAGGAAATCTTGAAAGCTCCATTTAGTTTAAAGGTTAACATCATCAACATTTTATTTTTCTCCCTTAAGTGTTCTGTGAAGCTTGGGAGCTTAAATTTTAGAAGTGTTGACTGATGCAGAATGTTGAAGTGTTGCTTCAAGAATTCAAGAATTTTACTGTTAACATACCAGAGTTGATGCTTCTGAAGCAATGCCACATCAATGCTGTTTCATGGATTTCTCGCTGTAATGATGTTTTGGTGAATCTTCATGAACGGGAAGATCAAGATAAAGTAGTTAATGAATTAAATTGCCTATTAAAAGATGCAGCATCTTTGAGAATTCAAGGTTTCTTTCTTGGAATGTTCAGATTCGTTAAATAGTAAATGTTCATCTCTGTTGGCATTATCTTTGCTGGTGTAAATTTTTCTTAATGCTCAGTCATTTCCTTGAACAGTTGATGAGTTGCCTCTAGTTGAGTTAGAGTTGAAGAAGGCTTGTTGCAGAGTAAAAGTTCTGAAAGTAATCTATCCCTATCCTCTTATTTCTATATTCTTCCAGTGGCTGTTTAGTCACAGTATATGTTTTGATTTAATGTCACAATCTTCCTTGTCCCATTCCCCAAAACATGATGGTTTAAATTTTGTAGATAACAAGGGCTATGTTCACTTGATGATTGATGCATTCAATTAAAAAAAACTTGTATTGGTTATGCATCTCTTACAAATTTATTTTGCTCATTACAGGCTCGTGATATGAAAATGCCTTTGGACTTCATTCAGGAACTGATGATGGAGGCTTTTGTGTATGTTTTTCATGCACTGCTACAGTACCTAGATATTTGTGTTAGGTTTTGAGTGCTCATTCTGTTGGTTTTTCCTCTCAGGCTACAGATTGAAAAAGAGAAACTGTTTGTTGATTTGTCTGGAGTAATTGCAGCTGTGAGGTGTTGGGAGGAAAGAGCCACAAAACTTCTTGCACAGGAAGCTCAAATGTTGGATTTTGAGGATATTATAAGGTTTTAAGTGTGCTTAGCTTGTTTGTTTTGACTTGATGTGTTATATTTTGTGTTCATAACAGTTGAGTTGTAATCTCTTAGGACTTCAGCAGATATACCTGTGCTTCTACCCTTGCTAGATGATATTAAAGATGCTGTAGCAATGGCTAAGTCCTGGTTAGAGAATTCTGCGCCATTTTTGGTTTCTTCTAGTTCCATGGTATCTGGCTCTGTTTCTTCACTCAAACTCGAGGTCCTAAAGGTTTGTCTTGTCTGCAGAATATATTATATCCAGAAAATATTGATCAACCATGATTTTGCAAATGTAATTTTTGTCATGCAGGAGTTGGTTTCACACTCGAAGTTACTAAAAATATCTTTGGATGAACGAAGAATGCTTGACATGGTTCTGAAGAACTGTGATGAATGGCAGCAGGATGCCAACTTTGCATTGCAGGATGCTAGGTGCATTCTGAGTACAGATGATATTGATGATGGAAAGAACGGTTGTCTTTTTGGAAAAGTTGAACATTTAGCTACTAAAATGGAATCCATCACTAAAGCTGGTTTATCTCTGAATTTTGACTTTGCTGAGATTCCAAAACTCCAGAATGCATGTTCAATGCTGCGATGGTGCTCCAGAGCTCTTTCTTTCTGCACCTGTGCTCCTTCTTTGGAGGTTGTACTTAATCTTTATAATCCTTCCATCTGTTTTTTTTGATATTTCAATCTTTGATTCGTATGCATTTCTTTTAATACAAGGTTAAAAATGAAGCAAGTTGTGCGAGGTTTGTTTACCTATAGCTTCTGTTTTAAGTGAACAAGATATGTTGAGTTGGCATCATGGTTAGCAAAAGCTTCTTCACCTTTGGATTTTAAATGAGCCTGGGTATTTTGTATTACTGTAGCCTGTCTCGTCCATCAGGTTCCATCTTCAAACATCTGGTGGCTAGGCTTTTAGTGTTGATGTGCTCGATTTCCCTGTTTCTCATCTATCAGGGGGGAATGCCTAATGTGGCTTTCACCCCCTTTTTTTGCTAGTTCGATTTTTAACCTTGTGCTTATTTTGGTAATCTTTCTTTCCTCAGTTTTTTTCCCATTGGCTCATTTGTAAAAGCTTTCTCTCTGTTCTTATGTAGGATGTTGAGAGTTTGATGGAGGCTGCAGAAAACCTTTCTGTTATTGGTGTCTCTGGTACCCTATGGAGTGCATTAATTGATGGGGTCAAATGGCTTAGGAAAGCCTTGGGAATAATTTCTTTGCCTGGCAATTTTGAAAGATTCAAGCTGAGTGATGCCGAAGTAGTTCTTGCTGAATCTCAGGTATTCAAGTTTATGTTTGCTTGCTTTGCCTCTATGGAAGCTACAACTTCTGCTTGTTGTTCAATTAATTATTGGTTCTTGTAGAACTTACTCGTAGGATTTTCCAACTGCAGAGTATACAAATCTCCTTTCCTTTGATGGCCAATCAACTTGTAAATGCCATTCATAAACACAAGTGAGTCTTCTTATTCTTGTATGCAATATTCTATGCTTCTTGTTTTCCCAGACACTTGAACTGAAGTTTTTCCTCAGGTTAGTGGATAATACTGAAGTTCCCTCACCCAACCTTTTATTTTGTGTTGGATAGATATGCAATCCAACATATGATTTGCCCTCTGGGACAGTCCTGGTGTTGGTGTTTTAGAGCATGTTTGGACTTCAATATGAACCATAACTATGAAAATATCTTTGAGATGAAGTCTTGCATATAAATAAAGCACCTTTTTTGGCTGAATTAAGCTGAATGAAAAATGAAATCATGTATCCAAAAAATCAATTCTGGTTTTCTAATCTTGTTTGATTTAAGTTTCTGTTTGATGAGAGTTTAGCTGTTCCTGTGCTTGTCTTAAATATGCTCTTTTGCATTAGTGTATTATTTTGTGCTCTTGTATAGGAAGATTTTCTTTAGCTATCGCCCTGTGCAATGATTTTTAATTTCTTCACATATTGGGGGTTGCTCATGTAGCAGTATTAACACTTTCAGCTTTAAACAAACAGCTTATATTATTTGTTATATATTGAAACTCTGAGCTTAGACTTCCTGTTGTTTGACTTGTTCATTTTATTGTGATTAGAAAGTCAGCATTACTTGGTCAGATCCACGTACTTGGTTAGAATGATTTTCTTTTTGTACTTCGATAGATCCATATAGTTTCAAAATGAGTTAATTAGTGAGTAGAGAAGGCAGTGTGATTATCAACTAACTGGATCTACTCTTCTTGTGCCATCACCATTATGATTATGATCCTTTGTTTGGGTGAGACCTTTTTTATGTTTCTTTTCATTTTTTCCATAGTTTCTATTGTTTAAGTGGAGAAAAGTACAAGCTCACATGAAATTTATTTTCTCGAGTTTTTATTTAGAAACTTGGGGATGCTGCTTGGGCCTTTGGTTTTATATTGCTTTTCATATTTAATACCAACTCCTATAACAAAGCAATTAGTTGGAAGGCTATTGTTTTGTCGATAGGAAATATAGAGTAGAGACACAAGGCTATTTTTATCATGGATTTGGCTATGTTAACCATATTCTTTGATTTCCTTGCCGCTACCACCCGTTGCACTGCCACGGTGGTCGAAACTCGTTGTGAGCTTCATAATGTAAGAAAACAATCTTACATATTAATAAGTGTTTCTTTCTCCAACTCAAAACAACACAAGTATTGCAAGTAACACAGTGAAATCATGTTATGTGTTTTTTTCTCTTTCAACTGTAGACAATAGTAGCATTGCATTAAATCAGAATGTTATGTAGGTGTATGTTCTAGTGTTTTTTTTTTTAGTTTTTTCCTTGATTATCAGTGACAAATTGTAGCTGATGGATTTGCACGTTTCACTTGTAGGTTGTGGCTAGAACAAGCTGAACGATTTTTTAGTCTAAACTCCGAGGAAAGATCCTGGTCTCTAATATTAGAGCTTAAGGTATAGTCTGCATCATCATCCCATATTCTTGAATATGCTGGAAACGCTGTGCTGCTTTTTGTTTGGATGGGATTTTACTCTTTACACCTTCATTATTATTATCTTGAGGATTTCCATGAACTGCACTGCTTATACTTGAAACAAAGATCATATTGGACTTTTGACTGGGGATACTTTAAAGGAAACCACTGCATCTTCGCAAATGCATGTTGAATTATTTTCTGGGATGCGGACTTGTACTTTGGCCATTGCAATTATGTTTTTATCTTCTTATAGCTCAATACCAGCGCTAGAAACCACAACCATGTGCTGTATGTATATCATTTGCCCGGATAAGTTTGCATGTGAAGATTTTCGAACGAGGAAGTATTGGCTGTTCTTGTACACCTCCATCTATTATGCATGTTTTAGTTTTATAGTAGGCGTGTCATATTTAATGCATTTTAATTATATGATATTCTGACTCTGGATTATTGGTGGAGCCTGGTTTTCAGTTCTTGAACATAGTAGATTTTGGTGCTCTGGTTTTTGCTTCCCATTCCCTTCATTTTAAGGAACTCAAAATGCCATTTCGCTATCATCTAATAATTTTTTGTGATAAATCAATTATATATTTGGTTAACATGATTTTATCTCACTCAGGAACTGGGGAAGGCTTCAGCATTTTCTTGTTCAGAGCTAGATCTGGTTCTATATGAAGTTGAAAAGGTTGAAAAGTGGAAGCAACAATTTGTGGAGATTATTGGAAGATTTGTAGATGATAGGAATTCGTTGTCTGATGCATTGCAGAAGGTTTGATCAAATGTTCTTTTCATTGTTTGTTTCAGACATTTATCCTGATTTTAAGATATTTTGCAGATATGTTTATAGTCCTTTTCAATATTGTACAGGTCAAGCAGTCTCTGGATATATCTCTGAACATCTATGGCAAATCATGGAGTGCTAAAGCAAGAATACTATGCATGTGCTATACTGGTTACAACGAAGAAAAAGATTTTCTCACTTGTTCAATGTGCAAGGACCGGTGAGTTAATATTTTGTTATGTCACATAGTGGCTGCCATTTTATTATTTTATATTAATGTCCAAAAATATCATCCTTCTGAAAGTAGTTTAAAATTTCAACTCCAAGTATAGCCTTCAATTATTTGAGCTCTTTGTGAAGAGTTTTTACCAATACTCCCAATAGTATGTTGACATGTCAAACCCTTATTATAATGGCCTGAGATCAATATGGCCTGCGAAGAACTTTGAGGAATTAAACCAACGCCAATACCTTATAACACTATCAAAGTTTTGATATGATGTACTGTCCTAATGTTATCTGGTTATCAGATGCTTTAATGGTTGTGTACCATCTCTTGATCTTTCTCTCTCTCACATGGTCTGGTTATCACATGCTTTGTTATACTTCAATTGAACAGCTACCATTTGCGGTGCCTTGATTCAGCACAAGTCAATCCAAATAATGCTGAAGTTTTTATTTGCCATTATTGCCAATTTTTTGATGATGGGTCAATATCCCAAAATGGAGGTGGTCCCCTGGTATGCATTTATCAAATATCTTTGGACTTTCTCTTATAAAGAATCTGGTTTACGCTTCTCACATTTTCCGTGGTTATAGAAATATGGAGAGAAGCAGCTTGAATTAAGAATGCTGATTGAACTTCTATCTGATTCTGAGAATTTCCCTACAAGGTACCGACATTTTTTTGCAATTAAATTGGATGCAGTGCATGTAGTATGCTTTAGATTATTTGCTTGTTTCTGTTAAACTCATATTTGCAGTAATATAACTGTGTAAAGGAACTCTGAGATTTTGTATAAAACAACAACAAAGCCCCATTATGATACTTTTTTTTTAACCGCCTTATTAGTAAACTAGTTGGGGTACATTTGTATAATTATTATAAAATAATTGCATTAAACATTAAGGTGAACTTCCCGTACATTAAATATAGAAATTTTTAACAGTTTCACTTCAATATTAATGATTCTCCTAATGTGTATCTGTCACTCTTGTGAATATGTTGTTTTTACTTTTTCTTAAAAAAATGGAAAGAACTTACCAGTTACCTAAATCCCTTTATTCTATTGTTATTTTAAATATGGCGACATGAGCTATTCTCTTTGACAGGATTGAAGAAAAGGATTTATTACAACAGATTGTGGAGCAAGCTCATGAATGCAAAAAATGCTTGAGAGAAATATTGGATTTTGCATTATCTTATTTGGACAAGGATCTCACTGTTGTCTGTGAAAAACTAACCATTGCTCTGAAGGTACTCAATCCTTTTGTATTATCTGTATGTTATGACTTGCATCTACTTTCGAATAAAATTTAACACATACACACACAACTTTAGCTTTTGTTATATTTCTGCACCGGTGCATTTGGTTAACTTGTTTTTCTTTATTCTCTGGCCTTGATTAACTATTATTTCCTCATGGCCTAAGGCATCAGATTTATATTTTTGAACCCGTTCAAAAAAAAGACTCATATCCTTGAAACATTGTTAGCAATTGAAAGATGTAAACATCTACAAATTAGTAAATTTTCCTGATTGGAATTGATTTTGTTTTGCAGGCCACGGAAGTGGCAGGTGTTTGTGATAATCAAGATAAATGTGACCTTGAACTGGCATCAGCTAGAAATTCTTGGAGAGTGAGAGTCAAGAGACTATTGGAGGATGCACAGAAGCCTACGATGCAACATATTCAGCGACACATGAAAGAGGTTTGTCTCCTTGTTATTTAATTCATTTATTTCTGGTTTGACATCACTTCTTTATCATCTAGTTTCTGAATAAAAATTAGCTCACGTCAGACAGAGACATGCATGTATATATGTATATACATATGTCAGTGATGAATGGTAAAATGATGTTTGAAACGTTGGCAGGGACTAGCTATGAGCATACCTCCAGAAGATTACATATGGCAGAAACTTGCTGAACTGAAGGACATTGGCTTGCAGTGGGCAGATCACGCAAAGAAGGTCGATAACACTTTGCCAATTGTCTTTAAATTTTGCTATTGCTCAATAATATGGTGCTTTCTTTTCTGTGGGCAGGTTGCAACAGATTCTGGAGCTCTTGGCTTGGATAAGGTTTTTGAACTTATTTCAGAGGGTGAAAATTTGCCTATATACTTGGAGAAGGAACTGAAGGTAACAAATTCTGACTCTGTATGACTGGATGGTTAAGTATTTCATTTACCAATGAGCGCTTGGTTCTGCAGTTATTAAGAGCTCGAAGCATGCTGTACTGCATTTGCCGAAAACCATTTGACAGTAGAGTAAAGGTAGCGTGTAAGTTGTGTGGTGAGTGGTACCATATTGATTGTATAAAGCTACTCACCCCACCAAAGATCTACTTCTGTGCTGCATGTGAGCCTCAAACTGAAGGGTTGTCTGTGTCACTACTGGCAGATCATGAGAGGTAAAGATCGTTGACTAACATTATTGTCTTGAGTAATTCATAATTGCATTAGCAAGTTCTTGTCTTGAAGTTCTCTAGGCTTAGGGTATGATATTTGAGAATGCGTTTTATACATTGCCATCCCTTACACGGTCTTTAGAAATTGTTTTCTGAGTTCTTAGTTGACTGTTTCAATACTGTGTTAAAAAACCAAGAATATAGGGAGAAGATTTTGTAAATAGTTTTTTTCTTATCGTTTCTGGAAATCATGTTTATTGTAACTTTGTCATGAATTCCTTGACAGATCAACGAGTGCCAAATCTGTAGAGCCCAAAACACCTTCACCTCGGCACACAAAATCAAGAAAGAAGCCAGGTGAAACAGAGTCCAATGTGATGCTAAAAATGCTTGCATTTGAAAACCATAGTAATGTATTTATCCATTCTAGTGGGATTGATCAGTTGGGGTGGCAGAACCGGAAGCCTCTTAGAAGGGCAGCTAAAAAGCGAACAGAGCTCAAAATCCTGTCCCAATTTTTTCATAGGCAAGGAAAATAGATGGTTGTCAATCATTTAATTTATTCAATTGATTCTTATGGATGCAGGCCAATTCTGTTTCCATCCCAATTTTCTCCTTTCTATAATAATCATCTTTTACTCGGATTTTAATTGGCAACTGTGTTCTATCTATTGCATGGTTCATTGCTAAAGTAGCCAAATAAATTAGTACGTTTTCCATCTCGATAGTTTCTAGAATTGCGTTGTAGATATTAAATGGCGAGCATGAACCTCCGGGTTGCATGCTTGTTACAGTTAAAAAGAACAAGATTTTCAATGTTCATGAAATTCAGAATTATGCGTTGATACGAGCAAAGCAAAACAATTCAGGAGGTGAGAACCTTCAGTTGGGAGTATCTGACGCAAAGTATAAGCCTACGCCTGCTTACAGTCTTGTGAATATATGTGAAAATGGATAAATTTCCGCATGGACCATGCTTATTCCTTTCTCAAGCCCAGAAATCGTGATTATTGGATGATGGATCCGCATTTGGCCAGTAATGTTCTATTGTACTCAATAAAGTTGCCCCACCTTCATCACTAGTTATCTGTAAAGAATATTCATTCTAATCATTAATAAATACATAAAACTACCCGAATGCAAAACATAATACATAGAACTACTTAAAATAAGATTGAAATTAAATGTGCATGCTATATTCTTTTTATATAACTTCTGATGGAAGATCTGATGAACTAGAATAGCGTTTCTTTGGGGATGAACCTGGGTTCTTTTGAGGCCATAGTCAGAGATGGATAACAAGGTAGTGTTTGAAATTGTAATAGCTGCTGTTTTTTAAAGTATTTTGTATTTAAAAATATATCAAAATAATATATGAGGTTTTAGGACTAACATTTAGAAAACTTTATTCCTCTAAATACATATGATATATGTGAAAAGTATATTTTTAAAACTATTCAGAGAAAATATTTAGTTTAATTGATGTTTAAATCCGCCCATCAAATAAAAAAATTATAGCTATATATATATATATAAAAGAAAAGGAATACTTGGCAAAAAAATGTCATATGTACTGTTAAAAAGAGATTTAATATGAGAATAGATTGTTATATATGAACCAATAATAAAATCAATCTTACTTTTTTACCATAATATTTATGGCTTACAAGCATTATTAATTTGTAACTCTTATAGTTTTACCAGTACCTAAGACTTTAAAGCAACAATTGATCTCAAAATATACCAAATTAACATTCATTAAATGTATATAAAAAAAAACTATTTATGTTAGACCTTTTTATTCATACAAAAATCTATAGTCTAATTTTATATCTTGATATTGTATGGTTCTAAATTCTGATTTAATAAAAGTGTTTCAATTAGCATTTCTTGCTATGTGATTCAAATTTTGATTTTAATAAATCTAATCAGTAATTTAAAAAAACTTTAATAATAAAATCCATACTTTTTAATGAATTGAAAAAATAAGAAGAGAAATTTTGACTAAAAAATATTTTTTTT
>Ga0325410_1003325_pt1 | contig 18132 bp, 7 predicted proteins | sample PopdelMetagenome_16_FD_206182 | JGI IMG/M metagenome (GOLD analysis project Ga0325410, IMG submission 206182) | Populus deltoides microbial communities from Bellville, Georgia, United States - Xylem-PdIQD-R3 | ecosystem: Host-associated > Plants > Phyllosphere > Stem > Wood/Secondary xylem... | reverse complement strand
ATCAAATCTCTTGCTTCCATATGAGTCTTTTCTACAAGTGCACCACCATTTGAGGCATCTATCATGCTTCGGTCCATAGGCAACAATCCTTCATAAAAATATTGCAACAATAATTGGTCAGAAATTTGATGATGTGGGCAACTTGTGCACAACTAATCAAAACGTTCCCAGTATTCATATAACGTTTTCTCAATATTTTGGCAAATTCTACTAATTTCTTTATGAATTGTCCTAGTTTGTGAGACTAGAAAGAATTTTTCTAAGAATTGTTTCTTCAAATCATTCCATGTTAGTATTGATCCTGAAGGAAGGTAATAAAGCCAGTGCTTTGCCTTGTCTGCCAAAGAGAATGGGAAAACCCTCAATTTAATTTGTTCCTCTATCACTCCTTGTGGCTTCATGGTTGAACAAACCACATGGAATTCCTTCGAGTACTTGTGGGGGTCTTCATCTGCAATTCCTCGAAAGGTTGGTAGTAAATGAATCAAACCAAATTTTAACTCAAAATCTACATCAATATTTTTGAAATTCAATGCATAATGGTTGATGGTTCGCATTGGAAGTAGCTAATTCCCTTAATGTTCTATGTTCTGCCATGTTTTCAAAAATTTCTGCTTCTCTTTCACTTTCAGAATTGCTGGTTGAAAGCATTAAGGTTGGCAGGTTCTCCTCTCGCCTCTTTGCCTTCCTATTTGCTCTTGCGGTTCTCTTAACTTTTGGATAAAAAACAAGTTCACCTATACGAGAAGATCTTGACATAAATTAGTTTACTATTGAAAGAAAATTAGATAAAAACTTCCCCAGCAACGACGCCAAAATTTGATCGGTTGTTGGAACCACTAAAATATAATTCTGATTTACATATCACAAACAAAATAAATTTGTAGTATGATCGTGAAAACCAGGTCGAACCCATGAGAAAGAATAGGGAATTTGAATGAAAAATTCAACAATAATTCCAAAAATAATAAAGTTATTTGTCGTTAAATCAGTTCAAGGATTTGCACATTTATTCATATAAATTTGTTGGTCATCGAAGTAAAATAAATATTATTTAACGTCAAACAAATAAATTTGATATCCCTTAAAGCTGAGAAAAATCAATGACATTACAAGTAAATTAATTAGAAAAAGCTCTCTAATCAATTTCTTTGCACCAAGTGAATATAATATTGAAAGCAATTTGCATTCAATTAGCAGTAGTCTTAGGAATAAAATCTGTGTATTTATTCTAAACAAACGTTTAAAAGCTTGACAATTTAACTTAGTATATTCTTTCCTAATAAATCAAGATGAGAGTTGCAGCAATCAAATTAATTCTTTTGCCTTTTACTCTAGTTCCTAACACAATTACAGATTGAAAGAAACTAGAAAGCATACATGTTATCTCAAAACAATTCAATAAACTTGAATAACAATCAATAGCATAATTCTGAATAAGAAAAAATAAATACTTGAATTTGAAAGAATTATAATGATAACGTTACTTCTCACAACTTGCTAATAAAAACAGTGTGTATCCCTCTTGAACCAAATTTAGAAGTTTAGTTAATAGTTGCTAGAAAATTAACAAAAACAGAGAAGAAAATAATGTGTTTTTAGATTTATCCCACGTTTTTATTCGGGAACTCTAACTTGGCGAAACACCTGTCATAAAAAGTAAGGTCCAAAATATAAAATGTAAAATTTCTTATCATTAATAATTAATTTACAAAGTCTTTTAGATATGCTAACTCATATAAATAACTTTTAATAAATTTAAATAAGCTCAAAATACATTAAAATCCATAGTGTAAAATGAGTAAAGGAATTTCCAACAGAAATTGTTGTCAGATTGCTAATGGGAATTAGCCATATTAGATTTAAAAGGCAAGAGGACAACAAAAAAGGACCATTAATTAAAGGCAAGTGCCTTTTCACCCCGTTGAAACAAAAACACAGATACACTTCCTTTATTAGCTGATCAACTTAGAAAAGAAGGAAAACATATAATCTCAATGGAAGGGAATAAGCAGGAAAAGATACCTAATTAGTGTTTAGGTGCCATTATGTAACCCAGATGCGTAGAATTTGCAACTTTAGTTAGGGTTTCGAGATCATATATAGGCAATCCAGCACTTAGATGTTAATTTCCTTGTTGTAAAAGTAGCCCAAGCACTTGCAATCACTTGAACACTTCTCTCCACATTCAACCTCACACATTGATCCGCTTCCACTTTCATGCTTACTCGTAGTATGATCAACCCCTTCTAGTTTATAATAGTAAACATTTGTAGACCCGCATGAGGATGGCTTCACAGTCCTTGCTCCAGCCCGCAAGCTTGTTAGGCGATGGGCATGCAACACACTGGTTATCCTCACAAAGGCCGAACTTACCACATTTCTCTGGCAACTGGCATTCACTCTCCCAATTTAAATCCCTGTCGAAGAGAGTGAAAGATCGTCCCATGCACCTATATCTACTCCTAGTCGAAGAAATGATAGTGTGCCATTATTGTATTTGGGCCTGGCGAGTAAGTAATTCCCTGCAGAAGAGAACTCCTAATACAAATCATAGGCAAAGCCTTCATCTGTCTCGGAATTACTTTTTATGTGACATATGGTAGACCACCATTTCTTACACTAAACGTGCAGAGATATGGTTTAGGAGAATTTGGGCTTTTATAGTACATGGCCTTTTGGGCTCCAACACTATGTTATAAGGTTTATTTGATTTTTTTTTTTAGAGAATTAAATTTAATTTATTTAAAATTATAGTATTGATAAAGTATTTTTTCAAAAAAATATTTTTTAATAATACTTTTTATTTTTTTAAATTTATTTTTTTAATGCGGTACATCGAAATAATATAAAAATATTAAAAAAATAATTTAAAATAAAAAATCTCGAAAATGCTTTTTAAAGACAATAACAAACAGATTATTAAAATTCTAGTTGCTACTCCAACCCGTAGAGACTGGCCGAATAAAGTTGCCCTTTGAGTCATGAAGCACCATGTCACCATTGGGTAGTAGTTGGAAGCCAACTACACCTTTATTGGCAGTACTGGTTTGCCAAGCGATTATCCCATCGGCATCCGCCAAAACAAGATTTCCAGCCGCACCAAAGGTGAGTGGCAACTGGGTTGCGTCGGTTGGCTTCCCAAACCCCACTGATGAGCTCGTATATAAATTTAAAAAAAAAAAAAAACTTATCGTGACGACACCTTGGGATGCACTGATCATTTCAAATAAAATGTAGTGGCCTTCAATAACTAAAATGGCATCCTTGTCTTCTACAAAAGGGTACCGTGATGTCTATTTTGTATTCTTGATTTTTAGTATTTTAATTTATTTTTTTATTTTGATTTTGATTTTTTAATTTTAGTTTTTTTTAATTTTTTTATTTTTTAATTTAAATTTATGATAATTTTACCCTTATTGTTTTGATTTTTAATTTTTTTCTTGATATTTTTGTAAAAGTTAGTATTCTTTTCAATTTCATCTTTTAATCAAAATATTATTTTTATTTTTTATGTGAATTTCGATCATTATTATTTTGATTTTTTTTCATTTTACTAAATTAATTTTTCTTTTCAATTTCACATTTCAATCATTCATAAAATTTATTTTGTTTTTTAATTTTGATCCTCATTTTTTTAATTGCTATTTTTATAATTCTTTTATATAATTGAAATTGTTTTTTCAATTTCATTCTTCAATACTTGATTGATTGAGAATTAAACTTCAAGGTTTTTTCAGATCGGGTGCTTTTGGTCTAATGACCCATGACACATATTTGAAAAGTTAACATGATTTTTTTTTATATAAAAAAGGTTTTACAACCCTTTTTATTATGTTATCAGGTTATTCTAATATCATGATTTAGACTGCGAGTTTGACAAAATATCCCGGTTTGACATGATATCCTAGATTGGCTTGGACCTGATTATAGTGGTTACAGATTTGCATGCTAACTCAACTTGACTAAGACTTATTTTTTTCATGTCTTTTTTATCCCATTTTGGCATATGAATATAATTTTTTATAGTAAAAAAAATTCAACATCGCAGCAAAATGTAGGTATTGTTGGCTAGTAATATACTAAAACATAAATGAATATGCAATATTAAAAAAAAATCAAATATTAAATAATTAACAAAAATACTAATAAACACCTATTAAAAACAACTTGAACCACCTTGGACTATATATGTTTATTGGCATAATTTACACTTTGAGGATATTAAAGCCTTATGTCTCTAAATAAGCATCTTTGTTCTTTTATCAGTTTATGCATTAATTAAAAAAAGCTAATTGAGGAGGGGAAGTCATTTTTCCCCTCTTATACTTGGAAAATCTTCTCACTTCGTTCATCCTTCAAATTTAAATTGATTAAGGATTATGTTTTATAATTTTTCTTAACTACATTCTATGAGGTTATCCTAGTCTCATGACTCGAGTGACAAGTTTGATAGGTTAACTTGGGTTGACTCAGGTTTTTTATCCTTTTTTAATTGATTTTTTTAATTTCATCATTCAGCATTGGATTGATTGAGAATTGTGCTTCATAATTTGTTTTCATTTGGTTTCCATTGGGCTATCACAGTCTAATGACACAGGTTTGACAGGTTTACACTAATTGACTATGGTTGCTTTTTTTAATTGATTAATTTTTTAATTTTATCTTTTAATATTGAGTTAATTGTTGGGCTTCAAAAACTTTTTTAATTTGCTTTCTATTAGGTTATCACAATCTCATAACTCGGGTCATAAGTATTATATGTTAACCTAGGTTGAGTTGGGTGTTGTGGTCTCAATATATTTTTTAAAAATAATGTTCTCTTGAAATCTATTTTTAATAAAACTATGTTTTTTTTCTTTTCTTATTGTCTAGGTTGCCTTTGGACTTACCAAGTCAACTAGTCAATCCTTACAAGGTTAAGAAAAATTTCTTCTTTAAAACACTTTAGGAATGCCTAAATATTTTTTAAAAATTGATCCTACCTCCAGCTTAGTACATGTAAATGATCTAGTATGATGCTAACCTTAGAGGCATTATTGAAAAATGAAAAAAAAAACAAAAAACAAAAAAGAGTTTATGGCATGCTAGCTGGGAACTTCAAAAAATAAAATATAAGATGGCCATAACAAAATAAACTAAAAAACAATTCGAGCAAATTATAATAGTACATTTATGATTTTGCTTCTCAAACAAAAAACAATTAGGTTGGATGGTGGCGATAAAAGAGACTTTTTCTTTTTCATTCAACAGTGAAAAGACTAAAATATCATATAGGGACAATTTTGAGTTTTTACTTTTTCAAGCACAATCAAATAATTGACCTATTCTTAAAGTCAAAGAAACCATTTCTTTTAATCCAAGGTTAATTTCATCTTTTCACCAGGTTGTTTATATTAATATTAAGTGTGATAGCAAGCAAGTTCTTTTATATTATTATAAAATTTATATAAAAAGAATGTTTGCCATTATTTTTGGGTGACTCAAGTGTTGTTACCTAGTTGCTAAACAACAAATTCCAAGAAGTCTTTCAATTTGTTTCGGCATCCTTTTTGTTCTTAGCCGGTACATGTCGTCAAACAACATTCAATTTGGCATCGATAACCTTTTTCTTTCTTTCTTATCTCTCTCTTCCTAGGTTTTTGCACATGGCCCCCTAAATTTTCAAACCAGTCACTCACTTGTTTTCTTTGAATTTGGTCCTTATTTTTTTTAATCCTATTTTTTGTGCTTGTCCCTTTATAGAATTTTGATTTTTCTTTTCAATTTTATCTTTTAATCTAAATTTTTTCATGTGTTTTTTTTTCATTTTGATCCTCATTCTATTGATTTATGATTTGGTTTCTTAACCCTTTTGTGAACGTTTTATTGATTTTCAATTTTGTCCCTAATCCAAATTTATGTTATATTTTTTTTTTCAATTTGGTTCTTATTCTTTTGATGTTTTTTTTCCTTTCATTAATTTTTTTCCTTTTCAATTTCACCATTTAATAAAAAATTTATTGATACCCTCTAATTTATTTTTTATTTTGACTTGTATCCCGATTCTTTTAATTGCTCTTTTTTTTAATCCTTTTGTGCTATTGATTTTTTTTCAATTTCATCTTTCAATGTTTGATTTGTTAGAAATTGAGTTTCGTGATTTTTTCGAGTCTGGTGCTTCTGGTTTGATAACCCAAGTCGCGAGTTTGAAAATATAACGCAGATTGATATTTTTTTTTGTTTATTTTCTTTTCCAATTTCATCGCTTGATGTTGTTTTTTTTTTAAATAAAATTGGTTTTGCAATTTCCTTCAATTTCTTCTTTATCGAGTTATCTTGATCTTATGATCTAAATCATGAGTTTGATAAGTTAACCCAGGTTAACTCACTCTTTATTACCCAAGTTATATGTTTATCATACTACTTCAAGTTAAATCAAGTTGGGTACTTTTTCTTCTTTTTTTTCCTTTTCCAATTTCATCCTTCCAAAGTTTTTTTTTTCAAATTGTCATAATTGCTTTTTTTAAAAAAAAAATTTGTTTACTATTGTTTTCTTTTTCTACCATCTAATTAAAATAAATCCAATTTATTATACCCGGTAAGGTTTATAGCCTAAGTCATTGATTTTTCTTCTTTAATTAAAACATGATTACGACACTAAAAATTGTTTTTTATAGAAAAAATTCAGACCAATAGTGTAGCGCAAGCCATGTGTATACTATTAAACTAATCTAGCCAAACATGTTTATATGTGGTCAGCTTAATACACTTAAAGAGTTTGTATTAATTTCTTGGAGTTAGAGCACCCCATGTATTTTGATCGACATCTACCATATTGATACACATACCCGTGAATAACCTTAATATTTTCTTTAGTTAATCATCGATCTTATGATGCAAGTCCAATATAAAAACAAAAACATCATGTTATAAACATGTTTTCAAGTGTTATAATTTTTTCACTTGATAAATGTAAAAAATAATTTGTATGTTTAATAAAATAAATTTTAAATATATAAATTGGCAAATAAAAAAATTGTCAACACTAATTAACAAAATTCTTAAAGGCATGAGTATTTCATTATAATTTCTATCATGATTTATAAATTAGCAAATAAAAAAATTGCTAACACTAATTAACAAAATTCTAAAAGACATGGATATTTCATTATAACTTCTAACATGATTTACATTTCCAAGTAAAAATTGGGACAATATTTGTTTTTCCTTTTCTGCTCGTATCACTCATAGTACATTATACATTCATATCAACATGCAAAGGACTTTTTGTTTAAGTTAAGGAATTTATGTTGTTTAACAAAATTTTAATAAAGTTTTCTTTGTACGAAACATTATCTAAAATTTTATTCCATGTTAAAAAAATATTTGAAAACACAACGATGACTCATTTCCTTATAAAAGATGCCTAGGCTTACCGTCATTAATTCCATCCACAATTATCACAATCTAAATTAAATGGCCTCAATCATACCACTCCACACTTTTTACCAATAATCTATGTATCACATTTTATATGTAGACATGCGTGTAGTACATAGAAAATACATATGAGCAAAATATAAACTAGAAACAAGATAATTAATAGTACATCTCAAGGATTAGATTTAATTATTTTTTGCATACACAAAGTTTAATTCCAAGCTATAAAATTATTAGCAATAGTTTTACCTAACAAAACTTTACAATCCTTACAAGAAAAAACATTGTTATGGTGGTGGATGAAGTAGACTTGAAAACATTATAATATAGACAATACACAAGCATATAATCATATTATATACATACATGTTTTACTATTCTCCGGTTATAATACATCTCCATTATTTTCCATTTTATTCTACATTATCTTCACCATTTTTTTTCTTTTAGATATTGTTATTACTAACAATTTATTATCATACAACTAATTTCCAACCATATGATTCGCTCGAGTTAACGTCTTTAATCCTTAACAATGAGACCTCACATGCATATATTTCCTAAATATAATTATTTTGTCAAAGATATTTTTTTATGATATTGCTTTTCTCCACCCGAAAAGCATAATTTCTTACAATAACACTTTATGTCTCGAAAGCAACGAGTTCCATTCCTGCCTCGAAGGCATATTCACAATGAATTCAATTCCTCAAGATGACAAGTATACACAATACATCTAAACTTCTTTTGTTGCATTATAACATTACAAGAAAATTCACATCATACTATAGATAATAGATAAGCATAGGATCATATTATAGACATACAAGCTTTACTCTTCTACAAATATAATACAACTCCATTATTTTCTACTTCATTCTATATTTTCTTCTCCCTTTTCCTTTTAGATATTGTCATTGCTAACAATTTATCATCACACAACTAATTCGCAACCGTACGACTGACTTGGGTTAATATCTACAATACTTAATAGTAAGGTTACTGCTTTTAATATTATTTTTCATATCCACAAGCATATATTTTCTAAATATCATCATTTTTTAAAAGATATATTTTTTATGATATTACTTTTCTCTACCTTAAGAGAATAATTCTTACAATACCATTTTCCATCTCAAAAGCATTTTTATAGTGAATTAAATTCCTGCCCCGAAGGTATATTCATAATAAATTCAATTCCATAAGACAATAATTATACACAATGCATCTAAATTTCTTTTGTTTCATTCTAACATTGCATGAAAATTCATATAATTAAAATGGCAGGGCGAGCCTTACTTGAAGCTCTTGTCGTATATGCTTCTAACAACTCATGTCCCACACCAGACATCCCTCCTACATTTCCAACAATAACTAGCCAACCTTTTCATTTGACTAAACACACATAATCATTTATTTAGAATCAATTTAACTCAAGTACTTAAATACAAAACTACCATATGCATTCATACAAACTTAGTCCATTCCAAACATTTTAACCATATACATAATCAATCCATAATTACTTACATTTATGATTGTCATAGAAATCCACATTCATCTACTTTTGAGTTGTCATAACAGCCCATATTTTTTTCATATTAAAACTGTCATGGCATCTTTAATTCCCAAGTGTTAGGGTTGTCGTAGTAGCACTTAAATTCCTTTTATTTAGGCTACCGTAGGAGCCTTAGTTTTTTCAAATTCAGGTTACCATAAGAACCTATTTTACATGTGTTTTCACACTTTCATTTCATCAAAACATAAAAATAATAATCAACTCAAAGAAAATTTTAATTTAACATTATTTGCAAGATGTTTAACACATTTGCAACATCATTAAATACCAAAATCAACAAAATAAAATCAATTATCCATAATTTCATTATTCCAAAATTTAACAATAATTACTCAACCTATTAGAGATCACATCACATATGAAAAGAGCTAACTCAAGTATCCCTAACAACATTCAGAACATCTAAATCTACATATTTCAATCAAAATTCCGAATTCTTTTAAAATTTCTATCATGGTCAACCACTTTAATCAAAATTTCTAGCATGATCTTGATCTGAAAACCAAGATGCCTAAATGCATGGCAAATGCCTCCTTTTATAGGCTAAAATTTGGAAGTATTGATTTCAAGACTAATTGTTGAGTGGGTGGTCACATCTTGACTTGGTGACAATCCTTATCTTCTTGTTTGACAAAGCATCATTGCTAACGTCAAAATTTGAATAGATTTTCCTCATGAAAGTTTTAGGAAATTGTCTCAGCTTTCCAACAAAAAAAGAATTGGTGCATTTGGACTTTTAGAACTCAAGATATAGGCTGAACACTGAATAATGTCTAGGCTGCAAAACAGATTTTGACTTCTCCGTTGCTAAGATTTGGACTTCCAAACAACAGAATTGAGTCTTGAACTCTCATGAATGTTTTAGGCCTATATCTTAGCTTTCTAGCCATATAAACCAAACTGAAATTCAAGATCTACAGCTCCAGATATGACCCAATGACTAAACAGTGTTCTAGTTTGGACTGAACCAGCATCTTTTTTCTAAGCTTAACACTCTCTTTCTCTTCTCAATTTCAGTAGTTGAACTCATCAATCAATCCTTTGATTTATGTGATAGACCTGCATTTAAAATGAGCATTTACTATAAATTAAAGTTATTTTATAGTATCATACTTGTTATTATAAAACATGCTTTAGTTAAGGAGTTATTGATACTTCAAGTGTAAAATGATGATATAAAACCTTGATAAAAATGCACTTTTACGTACTAATCACTCATCTCAACTCTCCCCTACTGCAAACAACCAGCCCCCCCAAAACAAAATCTCCCTCTTCTTAGCACAACAAGTCATATTTCTTGAAGTTTTGTGGTCACAGCATCCGTGTTCTGATTTACCAATGGATTTTATCAGTTTTTACAAGTATTTCTATCTTTTTAAATTTTAACATTTAAATGCCAATTTTATTGTTTTTTTAGTATATGTATTTTGTTAGTATATGTATATGTTTTATTGTTATTTCTCAAACAAACTTGTAGTATATGAATGTATAATTTTATACTTGTTATAGTTTGTTTTAGATTTTGTAAAATTATATTTGTTTGTAAATTATTGAAACTTTATTGAATTACCAAATTACATGTGTTGTTTTGAATTAAATTAATAGCTTGTTTAACGGGTCCGTTTTAATTTTTATCAATGGTATTATGAAGTTGTAATTTCTATAAATTTATATGTATTAATTTGTATGGACGTTGATAATTGATAATGAATATTTAATATTTATGAGAAGTTGCAATTAGTTTGTTGGATAATCTCGAGGTAAACTAATATTTTTGCAAATTTATTTACCTAACATAGTTAATTAATACATGTTGTCATCATAATTTTATAGAGGTTCGAGAGAAGTCATGGATGATCGTTCATGGATGTATCGAGATTCACCCCAAGGATTGCGGAGGATGGATTATTGTAACGGGATTCAGGGTTTTATTAATTTCGCAACATCTATTCCTAGAAATTTTACTGGAGGCAGTATTAGGTGTCCATGCAGGAAGTGTCAAAATAAAAGATATATGCATCCAGATGTTGTAATGATGCATCTTCTACACAAAAGGTTTATGGAGAATTACTGGTGTTGGTATGCACACAGAGAAATATTTGTTAGTAAGAAGAGAATGGGAGAAAGGGTGGTTGGGTCAACTTCAAGTGCTAGCAACGTGCATGAAGCGACAAATAACAACACTAATCCTTACATGAATATGGTTATAGATGCATTGAGAATGAATCAAGGTAATGTCAGTTAATGTCCAATTGTAAAAGAAGAACTTAATGCAGATGCAACTAGGTTTTTTGATTTGTTGAAAGATTCTAACGAACCATTATGGGATGGCTGCACGAACAACAGTAAATTACCGGCCGTAGCACATGTGTTCACCATCAAGTCAGATCACGGGTTGAGTGAGGCCGGGTATGAAAAAATTATTGAATTGGTGAGAAGCATTTTTCCTGAAGGGAACAGGCTGAAAGAGAACTTCTATGCTACGAAGTCTATGATGAAACCCCTAGGTTTAGAATACCAGAAAATTAACATGTGCCCTAACTTTTGCATGTTATACTACTTTGAAAATGTTGAGCTGACCGAGTACATGACATATGGGCATTCTCGTTACAAACCCAGAACTAGCAGGGGAAAGACTCTAGTGGCATATAACTTCTCAATCATACCTAAACTGCAGAGGTTATTCATGTCGCCAAGGATTGCTGAGCATATGACATGGCACCGATCACATGATGCGGTTGATGGAGTGATGGTGCATCCTTCTGACGGCTATTTATGAAAAATATTTAGTTAAGCATCACAGAGTCCCCAAATTCACCAAAGGTGACTTTTTACAGGTATCATGCACCAGCCACCTTGATAAGAAAGAATGGATCATATTACCATAACCATGAGATTAACCAATTATCTAATATATATAAGTCTTGTTCTCAAGCTACTTGGATTTTTTAGGTTCCTATTAATGGTGTCATCTATGGGGAACTAATAAAAAAAAAGGCATTAATTTCTTTGTAATGACATTTCCAAGTCATTTCATGGCATACAACCATAAACACTTGGGTTAGAATGCTTGATGGATCTGCTTGTTACTGCAATTACTTTTACCCATTTACACTTCCAACAACTCATTAACCAAGTGCAACCCGTCACTCAGGCTGTGTTGGCCACTCAAGGGCAAAATCAGGTTTTGCACCTCAATTCAAAATTTTTGGAAACCTAACTCTATTGAAAAAATAGCACTTCCATCGACGATTTCATCGCTGATGTTATCATGTGGGCAAACTCAACATTTGAAAATAAAAAATTCAATTCGTTAATTAAAATTTATTTTTAAAAAATTATTAAATGTTCTTTGTTTTTTAATGGTGCAGGAAAGGAAAACAAATTTACATTGAATGATCAGACTTCTACTAGGCAATGTACTTCCCAATGTATACATCCTGCTCTGAACGGGCCCCTTTTAGTAAGGTGGCATCGCACTTGATAAGCATGTGTTGAAAGAGGCTATTTATGCCTTAGATGCCTATTCATAGTTGGTACCTTACGACTCATAGTCATTAAAGTGCTGCTAGAAGAACTAGCAGCGCTCATGTCTGTATGATGCATAACTAAGTTTCCCTTTGGCATTGACACAAATTAAAGGATTAAAAAAGGTAATAACATTTCTATTTTTAAAAAAATCCAGCAGCACATTCTCTATGCGAGAGACTACTCACAATTTAACAACCTACAAATACACATCAATAATATGTAGCCACAAACCAGATGATTTTATTTATGAAAAATCCTTATTCTCATTGTTTCCTAAGTTAAAAAAAAAACCCATAAAAATACGAGGAATCAACTAATATATTATTTTTTCTAACAATTTATTTAATTTCTAAAAAATTTCAAAATTATATAAACTAACAAATCCATCGTCTTGCCCTTGATTAACTTTCATCATGTCAACCAATAGAGGAGATTGAGGCCTTCTAGCTCCAGTAGTATGGGTGATTGTTCCCATTGATCCAATCATAATCTATGTTATTGCTATCGAGGTTGTATTATTGAGTGAAGCTTCAATGTGGTTAAAGAAGTGTTGTGTTTCCCAAAACTTATAAATGCATCATAAGTAATAGTTTTAAATTTTTTTGAGAGTTTCAAGGATCCCATTAGATAATTAAAGGTCGTTTAGGATTTTTGTGAAGATTACCTAATAATAATTTATTCTTTCTAGGGTTAGAAGAAGTCTTTAAGACTGAGTTATCACAAACTATAAGTAGTCTAATTTTTTAGCTTCTAACAGTAATTCATATGAATCACTAGATAAGATATCTCTTAAAACCCTTTTAAATGAGAAGGATTGTTATGGCTGAGTTGCTAGCTCTTTGTATTCTCTACTTTAGCTATTTGTATAGGTGTATATTTTATCACTTTATCATTAAAAAAAATAATATTCTATTTATAGAGAAAACATGATAACCCTATTAATAGAAAATATCACTTTGTCCATTGAAAAAATATCGCATAAATTATTTCAAGATAATTTTATAAATTTATACAATGATAACCCTATTAATAGAAAAATATCACTTTGTCCATTATAAAAATATATAAATTATTTCAAGATAATTGTAATTTTATGTATTAATTACATTGTAGTCGTTAATTTATAAAACTTGTTTATAATCACATTCTGTTTTATTAATCATTCTATTTTAATTTATTACCAATATTTTTTTAATATATTTGACCCATTAGGTTTCTAATATGTTGACTCAAATATAAATCATAATCCTAAATAAAATATAATTAAATAATTTAACTTGTTAATTATCAATTCAAAAAATTAATTAATTTATATTTGAAGATCATGTATAGTTTTTAGCAATATGTTATAATCCCCTAAATATTAGAAAAGTCAAATGTAGTTTGAATTAACTTTTGAGTGACCTATTTTCTAATGTCTTTCATATCTTTTCATCAAGAATGTTTCAATTTAGACATTTAAGTATGTAGTATGTTTGCTCTATCAAATTATATTTGTTCTCAACACCATAATCATTAATTCTTTCAATAAAATTTGAAGTCTTTTTTCAAATTTCATTCGACCTTACATTAGAATTTCATAATCAATATTATTTGCGAATACGTGGAACACTTTTCCTAACTCACTTAGGATGATGAATGTTTTCTTGATCATTCATATACTTTTATATAGTTCATATTATACTTAATATTTGCTCATTTGTTACCTTTGATAAAGTTAATGTGTAATCATGGTCAAAACATAATATTCTCTATATAAGATAACTTAATGATCACAAGCATAAGGATCACTTATATAACAATCATGTGAGTTTTTTCATAGATATAAGTGATTTCTCTATATATTTTTGGTATTTTCACTTAAATGTAAATCATGATATTTATTATGTGCTCTTTCACTATAAAATATTTTATTGTCCAATTGTAGTTAAAAATCTTATCACATGAATTTTTGCACCTTTATTTATTATTAGCTAAAGTGGTAAACTTGTAATTTTGAGAGAAATGCACTAAATACTCTTATTTTTCTTATAACAACTCTTTTTCTCTTAAAATTCCCCTAAGTCATTTCTAACAATGGTAGAGATCACTTGGAAAGACAAAAATTCTTATTCCTTTTTATTCCATGTGAGTAATGACTGGTTTTGAGTTTTTCCTATAAATACCCAATTGTTTTTCATGAAAGATCACTCTGAACTCTTTAATTTTATAATCTTACATCTTGATGCTTTGATTATTCTCTTATTCTCTTGAAAAAACTTTGAATCTTAATTGCATCAAAATCCCTCTTTCTTCGTTGTGAGTTAGATTACATTTCCACAAGGACTTGAACTTAATATTTTAATCTTTTTTTGTGAAGTGAGATAACTTTTGTGAGATTTATAATTATTATAAAAGTGTAAGTGACACTTGAAACCACTTGAGTAATCTTTGGTTGAGAGTCATTGAGTGATGATATGTTTGATTCTTAGCTCATAAAAGGATTGAGTTCAATCTTGATCCTGTAAAAAGATTGAGATATATTTGATCATAAGATCGTAAAAGGGTTGGATTTGAACTTGAGCCCATAAAAGATCGGGTTGAATCTTGAGCTCGAAAAAAGATTGTGTAAGGTTTTATCCTAGGCCATAAAAGTATTGAGCTTGATCTTGAGCGCATAATAGGGTACTGAACTCAAAAAATAATTGGAAAAGGTTTTTAATATTTGACATACGAAAAAGATTATGTAAAGGTTTAGTCTTACCTGCTAAAAAGATCGTGAATGATATTGAATATTTGAACAAAAGTTAAAGGAGTAAAGTAGATGACTATCCAAACCACTATAAAAATTGATATTTCTCTCTCTCTGTCTCTCTCTCTTTATCTCAATTTACTTAGATTAAATTAATTGTGTATTATTGTTATTGCTAAAGCTGAAAAGACAAGTTTTTCTTGAATATTTTTTTTTGTGATTTTGGCATTCATGAAGTAATTAAAGATTGATTTTTTAAAGTGCCATAATTTTAGATAAAGTACTAATTCAGCCCCCCTCTTAGGCTATTTTAGTTTTTCAAAATCCTCATAATTATAATTACTTTTTAAATTTCTTTTTAAATCATTTTTATCTCAAAGAATTTATTTTTACTCTAGACTCATTAATCAATCATAAATAGATGTCAAAAATAAATAATGTTTTTATTAATAATAAATATTTTTCTTATATAAATAAAATTAGTATCATATGAAATCAATTGATTAAATACAAAACATATACACTAACAAGAAAAAAAGAGAACAAGAGGAAAGAGAACAGGGGAGATGAGAGAGGGAGATTTCCTCTCTCTTTTTTTTTATTTATGTGTGGGATTTTTTTTTTTTTTTTGAGTGACTTGACTTACCCTCCAAGGTTTTCCAATAATGGTGTTTGGATCGTTGACTAGAGTTTCCCTCAAGCATAAATTAATTTATTCTAATCATGTTTGGATAGGAAAATATGGATATAATATTTAATTCTCCAAGAATTGGTTGCCTGAGTCAAAACATAAATACATTTCCCTTTAACTACCCTCGAATCCTTCTTAGAGGCAAGACTCTAATTAATTTAATCAATTACCTTTATCTACATTTCCCTTCTAGACTTCTATTGATATGAGAGAAAGCTAACCAACATGAATTGTGTGTGTGTGTGTGTGTGTAAACATGGATTCGCATCATTGAACCGAGGTTTTGAGTAGTCGAGGCTTTCTTTTGAAATTAATTGAACTGAAGAGCTTTTGAAAGCAAACCATACAAGTATGATACCTCATTTCTCATGTATCCATAATTTCTTGCTGAAGACTATATCCATCATGGATTCTGTTCAAGTTCTTCATTTCTGACTGAGCTTTGACAGTAAAAATCAAGCTTTCTCAAGTGAATTCTATGTACGTTTCTTTATTCCTGCTAACTAAAAAATAAATATTTATATAAAACTAAAGATTAAAAACAAGGATTGGATATGAAGTGACCTTTCAAGTGATGGGTGACGAGGATATTGCGCCATACAAACTTTTTCTTGAGGGATTGTTAGAGTCAAGCCTAAAATTGAGCTAAAACTCATAATCGCCTCTTATAAGACTCAAGTTCAATAGTTTAATTTGGTGGGACTCGAATAAAGATCAAATTCACTACATCTTACCTTTTTAAACCAAGTAATTAATTCCTGAGTTTACCTGTATATATAAAAAAATTGTTAAATTATCTGTTAGAGAGCTTATCATGATTAAGATATTCAATTGTTGTTAAGATACTGCTATGACATATAACTTGTTACTTTTGCTTCCTCTCTTGTTCTCGCATCCGTTATTTAAAGTCTAAGACCACTAAGGTTGGACCTCTCATTAGAGGCTTGTCTAAAGTGTTTCAAATATAAAAGATCCTAAGGTAATTAGGTGATACGCATAGTATAAATAATTTTTTCATGATATATTTTTTCTACGATATTTTTTAATTTTCAGTAATTATGAACTAAAACAAGATAATTAACAATCGTTAAGCTTTTCAACGATAGCTTGGAATATCGTTTTTACTCTTAAACCTTTCATCACCAAATATAAAAATTGTTTTTCAATCTTTAATTTGATTGATGTTAAGGAATTAATTAGGGTTTTTTTTTCTATTTAAAAAAATCCTATTTGAATTTTGACAAAATAAAAAAATATTTTAATTGCCTTTAGTGTCAATTGAAAAAGCATGCCACTAATAAAAAACAAATTGGCAAAAAACTGTATGTATAAGAAAAAATAGATTTCAAAACTACCTAAATTGCGGGTATATAACTAGTTTTCAACTATATATTGTAAGTAAAAGTTATAAAAAACTATGTATAATTCTTGGAAATGTCATATTGCAGTTCTTGAACTGGATAGTAGAGATATGAGTTAATTTTCATTGTAAAACCACGCTTGCTAGGCATTTCAAATGTCATATTTTTGGCTACCAAACCACTTCAGTGCCAGAAAGTTCAACAAATAAGAAGTTGCTTACATAACTTATTGTAAAACAATTTAATAATCACATAGAAAAACGAGTTAAACCGCATCACTAACCAGAGAGGAAATTAATCAACACAATAGGTCAATGGCACTCATCAACAAATTTATAACTAATTTTATATCTGGAAAATTAATTTGGGTACTAATAGACACCTAGCCCAGAGCATGCTAGATGTCAAGGGAGAAGGTCCGCTGGGCCTAACCTTTCTAGTTTCATCCAGAGGTGTGAAAGCCAGCAGCTTCCTGCAAGCATACTTGACATCCTCTGCCGGCCCCTTGTGCCTGCAATGATAAAAATCCCGAAAAGGAAACCAGTATGAGTAGAAACAAAAACATCACTAGCACCATATCCCAACATTATCAGCAGTGTTTGGTGACGGTGCTGGCAGTGGCAGTGGCAGTGGCAGTGACTTCATAAAAAGATTATGTTTGGATTATAAGGTAGCGATTTCAATTAAATTAAAAAAAAATAACTTATACTTTACCATTTCCATGTTAATATATAAAGATTTAGTATAAAGAAATTAATTATAAATTATTTTTATGGGATTCAAATATAATGCACATCCTAAGCTGGGAAGGTTTACG
>Ga0325410_1003324_pt1 | contig 18133 bp, 14 predicted proteins | sample PopdelMetagenome_16_FD_206182 | JGI IMG/M metagenome (GOLD analysis project Ga0325410, IMG submission 206182) | Populus deltoides microbial communities from Bellville, Georgia, United States - Xylem-PdIQD-R3 | ecosystem: Host-associated > Plants > Phyllosphere > Stem > Wood/Secondary xylem... | reverse complement strand
ATCTCCCCTACCTCTAGGATCCTACATGTCCAACCACGTGTTTCACTTCCAGAACCTTATATAAAATAAAGAAGGACAATTACAAATCAGTATCCCCGCTGTGTCTAATGTTTTCGTTTGAGTATCCATCTTCCAAAATCGAACAATTTTTACCCTTTCATTATGAAATATATATATATATATATATATATATATATATATATATATATTCCTATCATTATCAAAGCCAATTAACAAAAAGAATTAATTATATGTTTCTTTCTACACATGCCAACATTAGTTCCAAAATTACATAAAATCAAATCTTTATTACAAGTGACAAAAATAAAATATATACGACCAAAATGTTTTTGATTTATTTTGTTTGATGATAAAAAAACATTAAATAGGTATAATTCCATTTGTTTGCAAACTGCATTTTTCTCTCAATGTGTTAGTAAGATTTTTTAAAATAATAAAATATGTTTGAACAACATTTTACACTCCAAGACATTGTTGTTTTTCTTTTTATTAAATATTATGTTAATTATTGAGATTTTTAAAGAAATAAAATGAGGTGAGGAGAATAATATATGAAATAAAATAAAATAAATTTCATCTCTTTTAAATATATAAATTCAACTTATTTATTAATTAAATTCAAATTATACACTATAATTACATTCAATTACAGTAAAAAATTGGTTTAAATAACTTGAGTTTAATTGAAATAATATATTTAATTGTGAGACTGAAATGCATTCTTACCAAATTAAAAACATCCCCAACTCTTAGCCGTTGAGAACCTTTAAAAAAACAGAAAGAAAGCCTCTCCTTCCGCGTTTCTCTGCAGATTTACGTCTCTTCAGTGTTTCCCTTCCTCGAAAAACTCTCTGCAAAAAAAAAAAAAAAAAAAAAATCCAAACTTTAAGAAATTAGGAAACCCTAATTGTACAAACTGAACAATGGAAGCAACTTCAACATCAACAAGAACCAATAGCAACAACACGGCTTTCTCTTTAATCTCACGAGGATGGAAAGAGGTCCGTGACTCGGCTGACGCGGATCTCCAACTTATGAGAGCACGAGCCAACTCATTCAAGAACTTAGCCAACTCATTCGATCGCGAAATCGAAAACTTCTTCAATTCAGCTTCAATTGCATCTTTCTCTGTACCTTCACCGCTCAAACCCTCTACTTCGCCCACAGAAATCGATTTTGTGAAGAAGTTGCAGCCAAAAATTTCCGAAATTCGGAGAGTTTATTCCGCGCCGGAGATAAGTAAGAAAGTTTTAGAGAAGTGGGGACCTACAGCGAAGTTAGGGATTGATTTGTCGGCGATAAAGAATGCAATTGTGGCGGAGGGGGAGGATGAGGATAGGGGTGGGATTGTGGGATTTGACAGGAGGAGGAAATTGGGGTTTAGGGAGTTCTGGGGGGAGGGGAAGGAGGAAGGGGGAGGGCAATTCGGGGAATGGGAACCAATACGTGTTTTGAAAAGGAGGCTTAGGGAATTGGAGAAGAAAAGTGAGTTTGGTGAGATATTTGGCGGGTTTAAGAATAGTGAGTTTGTGGAGAAACTGAAGTCTAGCTTGGTATGTTTTCTGTTATTACTGCTATTTTTTTTTTTTAAATTGTGGTTTGGTTTATTCAACTGTTTGGATGAGAAATTCAGGAATTTTGAGTTTTAAAACTTTCATGAGACTTTGGAAATTAGGGATTTAGTTTGGCGGGTCTGATAGAGTTTTTATTTTGGATGAAGGGTTTTATTGTTCTCTTTATTGGTTTTTGTTAGATCGATAAAATCTAAACGACTATATATGATACCACTCAAAAGTTTATTGGATGTTTAGTTTGATCACTCTATGGTTAAACAACAAATTTGAAGGTCTTTTAATGAAACATTAGCTCAAGTAGAAATTTTTGCTACAACATTTGAAGCAGGCGAGGGGGGCTGTAAAGGCCTTGTGTAAAAGCAGAAACTTTCTTGGAATGACTGATCTTTAATTAATGTTAAAAGGCCTGATGATGTTGCGTTCTTAATATCTTTGTTATTAGGAAGGTTAACCATTAACCATAGGATCCTAATTTCATCATGTAAACTTTTAAGTTCATGTTCAGTGCTGCTGTCAGTTCTATGAAATGCTATGTTAACATGCGTGCTGCTATCTAGTTTGTTGTACCTGGTCAAGTTCAGAGTTCATCTTCAGGAGATTTTCTCTTAGTGTGGAGTGTGCAGTTCCCAGTTAGGAGGAATTCATGTAAACATGTCTGACATGAATAAGGTAGTCAAGGTCTGGGTGACATAGATGCAGGGTTTGCTTTCAAATCTCAAGGAAATGTGTTAATCCCTCATGGAGACATTCCTTCCACTGAATGCAATTAGATTGACATTTGAGTGCAAATAAACACCAACACAGTCTCCCTTGGCTTGATGCTTGATACTTAAGCTTGGTAAAATCTTGCAGTTACTGTATAATATCATGGTTTGGAATCATCATTGCATATTTTGCTTTCTTTGATATTCATTTGATGATCATAAGCTGTATTCATTCTCTTAACCAGTTATCCATCTCTGTTTTTTCAGAAAGCAATCCGCAAGGAGCCTCAGGAGTCAAAGGTTAGATGCCTACCTGTATAGTCTATCACATTAAATCTAATTGCTGACATGTTTTCCAGAAAGTGAGACGTTCAAGTTTTGCATTCATTAGACTAAAGCTCAAGTCGTGATGAATTGGGCAAGTCCAATCGCATCTTAAAATCAGTTTCCTACTTGAAGTTTGTGTCCTTGGGCTTGGAAGCAATTGATGACACTGGATGCTGAGACCACTTAAACCCATCGTAAAATGACTCAGACAGCTTAGAATCAAATTATAAACAGAGTAAAAGACAATTTTAGTGGTAGCTCTAATGTCACTCCAACCAGGAGGAATGAACTTAGTATCTATGCTGCTAAGACATTCTTGTGGAAAATTATCTATAATATGCTTACACCTTTTGAAATTCATTTTTTTTAATGTCATTTAATATTTGTAAATATAAAAAATATTGCAGGTTGATATGCTCTTGCCTTAGTAAATGATTTTGAAGTTTCTGTGCTAGTAGCTGGAGGGTACTGCACTTAGTCTTCCTTTTCTCTTTTCTGATAAATAAAAGCAAATAGATACAAAGGCACCAAAGGATTGCTGCTCATGGTGATCTCTTGATTTGAAATTGTAAGAGCATACTAAGTCTCTTGATCAGGCTTTATCCATTTTGTTTTGTAGACCATAGACTCCCCAGGCTCCACTTTGAGCCTGTTTGGAAAGCTAGAACCTTGCTAAGCTTGGCTACTTCTTAACTTAGGACTGATAAGATGTTTTCGAGTCAAGAAACACCCCAATCTTGAACCATCATACACAGCAGACTCCATTATTTACAGTGTACACAAGCTGTTTAGCCTCTGAATGTTCACGCGGGAAAAATTAAATATAATTACTTACTGTTATTATTACTATCTTTTGAGATGTTTTCATGAATAATAAGTAATATGCCAAATGTTTGCATGTGTATGCCTGATGCAGGAAGTACCACCACTGGATGTACCTGAGCTTTTGGCATATTTGGTCAGGCAATCTGAGCCATTCTTGGATCAGCTTGGTGTTAGAAAAGGTAAGCAACTTGAGGGTTTATTTATTTTTTATTTTAGTCTGAACTTCCACTTTGGGTGCAAAGGCATTATTGCATGCATGCTTACTCTCTTGTGAATGTAATATTTTTGCCAATACTGCTTCATTAGCTGGACTATTCTTGAATGTCGTTCTATTGTGTACCTGAAGAGATCTTTATATTCTGGTAGTAGGAATGACCTTAATTCATTTCATGCTCATATGTTCATGCTCTTATGTGTGGAAAATTTATGAGTAGTTCCATTTTTGTAATGGCAGTGAAAACTAAAAGGATGCTGTTAATTGGATAATCATCATCAGATCAATTAATCCTCATTTGATTAAGATTTTTCATACCAATGTTACTGATTCGATTGCATTGTGGATGCTAAATTATAATTCTTAATGCTTAAAAAAGTTAAGAATGTTGTCTTGCGAGAAAAAAATGGAGTAATACATTATGGGTCTATCTTTTTGTAGGAGGGTAGAATTTCTGGGAGGAGGGTAGTGAATATATGAGGTGGATTGTGTTCCCTCTGAAGTTTTTCTTAAAAATACACCGGGCCAGGTTGTGATATTCATACTTATGTTGGAGTTTTCACAACTATGGGAAAATTGAACCCCTGCCTCATGCCCTCTCATAATTTTCTCTATGATGTTGGTATTCACTGCTGGGAGCATCAGATATGGAAGATTACATCATCCATTTGCATATCTTGAAGAAAAAATGCTTCTGAATCCATTTGTAAATGGTCACTGCTGAAAACAACTACTTTTATAATTGTTGATATTCTCTTCCTTTGGGAAACTGATATAGTATCATATCTTTCAAATATTTGTTTATGTGATACTGATACCTTTCATCTTTCTGGAAAACATGCTTATTGTATATTAGTTGACCTGTATACAGTTTGAGTTTTGTAGTGTTCTCATTGTGATTCAGATGTTTGTGACAAGATAGTGGAGGGCTTGTGCAGAAAACGCAAGAACCAATTTTTGTTGCCCTCATTGTCTTCAGGAAAATCGACCCTCCTTGATGAGAATGCAAATGATGAACTGGATTTAAGAATAGCGAGTGTTCTTCAAAGCACAGGGCATTGTTATGATGGAGGCTTTTGGACTGACTCATCAAAGCATCACCCATCTGACGGGAAGAGACATGTTGCCATTGTCACAACTGCTAGCCTTCCATGGATGACTGGAACAGCTGTTAATCCACTTTTTCGAGCAGCATATTTAGCAAAGTCTGAAAAGCAAAATGTTACTCTGCTGGTTCCATGGCTTTGTAAGTCAGATCAAGAACTAGTTTATCCCAATAATCTCACTTTTACTTCACCAGAAGAGCAGGAGAATTATATACGTAACTGGCTTGAGGAAAGGGTTGGCTTTAAAGCAGATTTTAAGATCTCCTTTTATCCAGGAAAGGTAGCTGATTGATAATCAAAATACGCACCATCTTGTTCATAGTATCGAAGTATAAAACAAGTGACATTTTTGTTCTCGTTGTTCTGTAGTTCTCAAAAGAAAGGAGAAGCATAATACCTGCCGGGGATACTTCCAAGTTTGTTCCGTCAAAGGATGCTGACATTGCCATCCTGGAAGAACCAGAACACCTGAATTGGTATCACCATGGAAAGCGCTGGACTGATAAGTTCAATCATGTTGTTGGAGTTGTCCACACAAATTATCTAGAATACATCAAGAGGGAGAAGAATGGGGCTCTCCAAGCTTTCCTTGTCAAACACATAAACAACTTGGTCACACGAGCGTACTGCCATAAGGTAAATTGACTGCTTTCTTGGATTTTCTGATCATTGGATATTGAAGGTGGCTTCACAATTTTTTTGTTGTTGCTATTGTAGTGTTAACCATACAATGAGCAGATTTTTGGAATGTTCATCCTATTACTTGGATTTAATTGTTTCATGTTCACATTTTCAGGTTCTTCGCCTCTCTGCTGCCACCCAGGATTTACCGAAGTCTGTCATTTGCAATGTTCATGGTGTGAATCCAAAATTTTTGAAAATTGGGGAAAAAGTTGCAGCTGAAAGGGAACTTGGGCAGCAAGCCTTCTCAAAAGGAGCATATTTCTTAGGCAAGATGGTATGGGCCAAGGGATACAAGGAGTTGATAGATTTGCTGGCAAAACACAAGAATGAGCTGGATGGCTTCAAATTAGATGTATTCGGAAATGGAGAGGATGCAAATGAAGTTCAGAGTACAGTGAAAAGATTGGATTTGAATCTCAATTTTCTTAAAGGAAGAGACCATGCTGATGATTCTCTTCATGGGTAAGGATTTGATAGAAGCTTTCTTCTGTTTTTTATCATATAATGCAAACCGTGAATTGGAACTAAGGAGAGCATCTAGATGATCTCTTCAATTTTAATGAATAACTCAAGAAATATAACTGCCAAAAAAAAAAAAAAAAACCTTGTGTGGTGATCAGGTAGAACTTCTTTTTTGAGCTAGCCTGCTGAAAACTTTCTTGCTGTGCGATCAGTAATGACTCCATCAGAGAATGAAGCATGTCTTTGTCCCTACTTAAACTATGTGTTTTTTGTGGAACATTCCTCTTTTCTTGAAGAGACTAAGTTTTCATAAATCTTTGTGGCTGTGTTTTCACCATCTGTAGTCTTTTAACATTTCCTTCTCTGCTTGAAGGTACAAAGTTTTCATAAATCCCAGTATCAGTGATGTGCTCTGCACAGCCACTGCTGAGGCACTTGCAATGGGAAAATTCGTCGTATGTGCTGACCACCCATCTAATGAGTACTTCAGGTCATTTCCCAATTGTCTGACATACAAGACATCTGAGGACTTTGTTGCTCGAGTTAAGGAAGCATTAGCAAATGAACCTCAGCCTCTTACACCCGAGCAAAGATACAACCTCTCATGGGAGGCTGCCACCCAGAGATTTATGCAGTATTCGGAGCTTGATAGAGTCTTGGATTCTGAAAAAGATGTAAAATTGAGCAAAACTAATGGAAAGAGCATCACAAAAGCAGTTTCAATGCCTAATCTGTCTGAGATGATTGATGGAGGGTTGGCGTTTGCCCACTACTGCCTCACGGGGAATGAGTTTCTTAGGCTGTGTACTGGAGCGATACCTGGGACACGGGACTATGACAAGCAGCATTGTAAAGACCTCCATCTCTTGCCTCCGCAAGTAGAGAATCCCATCTATGGATGGTAAGTAGATAATACTGTTGGTATCACAAATCTCCTGTATAATAATCACACAATGTATGTAGGAGCCGTTAAACTTGCTAGTAGAAAGGAATTTTTCTTTCATTATTGATGTATTTATATCCGAAGCATAAGTTCCACAGCCACCTCCAAATTTTGTATTTAGTTGTCAATAGATACAAGCAGATGCTAAAAACTATTGTAATTCACAGTGCAAGCAAACTGCGCTTTTATGTAAGAAGGTATCAATGACAAATCTCACACAAGTTGGAAGTACATTCGTGGGCTATTCTGCTGTTTGATTTCTGACGTTCTCTTTTGGTTTTGCTTATTTTGACAATCCTCTTTTTAATTCATGTCCCTATTATAGGAATGAGCTACTTTTCCCATTGGATATTTTTTTAAAGATCAGCTAGCAAAACTATTTTGTAACCATTATCCAGGCACTGTTTGTTTGGTTTGAATGTTGCGGCAGAAACTTTTTAGCTGTTGCGAGGTTTGTTGATGTTTATTGCTCATCTCAGAAGTAAGGTTGCGTCATGGGTAGCTAGGGCGATCTTAAACTTTCCATGAGATCTGACATAGATGATGTGGTTTTCTGAAAATGGTTGAATGGTTGAGAAAATATGCTGATGAAAATTCACTTTATTCATTAAGCTGAAGGGAGAGTTAGCTAATGATTAATTGTACTTTTCAGGATATTTTTGCTGAAAAAGAAAACAGAAGTTACCTTCATAGTCACGAATTAAACATTCAATCGGTGATTTTCGTTTCAAAAAACCAGAAAGATCCAAAATTCTTAGTTTTCAAATGCAGTGGATCTTCAACACTGGTGGGCTCAAATCTAGTCGCAAACATACCCATGTCAACTGCCTAAAGCTAATTTTGCTAAATATTCCCCCCCCCCCCCTGAAAAACCTCATGCATAGAGCGAGTGGATCTTATGAATCAAAGTGATTACATGAAGAATCTTTTGATAAGATAAGCTTTATTTGACCTGATAAGATTAGCATATGCAATTTGGGTTAACTCTCGTCAATGTTTTTCATTTATTGATGTAAAGTCAATTTGTCTTTGAACTATTGTGAGACTAGCTAGAAGCATATGCTTATAGTTTTGACATCCATGCATATCAATTGTAATAAAAAGGCAGTCCATGATATTGGTTATCTTGAATATTTTGAAACAAAATGTAAATATTGAGGGGAATGAAACACCGCCAGCATTTCCTGTGCCATTTTGTAAGTTTACGTAAGGTAGTGTCTGCTGCTGCTGATGCAAACTGACTTCGCTTGTCGAAGGTATGGACTCTCAAGGTTGATTGATGTAAACCCTCTCACACTCATTATCATAAAGATTGTTTCGATCAGAAAATCTTGTAAAGAGAGATACGAATTTGATTCAACAAGACAAACTGTGTTGCTGCCACTCACTTTACTGTTTGTGTGCTTCATGCGCGTTCATAAAATTTCATGAATGTTCTTGCTAGTAAATTGTAGCTGGATTCACAATGACCGAGGTGATTCTGATTTAAGCGTGTGATCCCCATTTACTCTTGTTATTGACTCTTCATCTGCTAGAGGAGCCTATAAAGAAGATGAAAAAGGTAAGCACCCCTGTCATGAATGTACAGAATTTTTCAAGGCCTGTTGGGGAATCCAAGTTACGCTCATTAGAACTTCTGAAAAAATGAGTGCAGAATTCTGACGATTGTGGATGAGATTCTTGGTGTCAGCATTTTGTGAATATACTTTAGCTAAAAGAGAGAAATCTGTACATGCATGTCTGGTGTATGTAACTTGTAGTTGAATATTATAGAATACGTACCCAGGGGTTCAGGATAATTATATACATGATCATGTACCTTCCTGTTCCTTGTGGTAATTTTATTTTGTCATGCATGAATCTATTTCCTATAAGCTGGTCATGTTATAAAAGAAGTTCAGCTTTCGAGCATGATAAGGCTACGGGATTGCAGCCATTGCTCATTCTGATAGGTTTTAATGAGAGACAGAAGGATAAATTGTGTAATTAGCACGGAAAAAAAAATAACGAAGTAATATAAGATGAAAAAGTTTTAGTAAAATAATATAGTTTGATGATGTTGGAATTTATAAACCTGAATTTTAATAATATTGTATTTTAAAACTGCGATATTTATTTAAATTTTAATTATATGTTTTTCTATTTGAGTTTAAATTTTAATTCATACTATATATTTTAGAAGGGTGATAATATATCAAAGTATATTACTTCAACAATTTTTTTTTAAACAATATTATTCTATTGAAATTTTATATTTACCGTGACAATTTTTTTTTTAAAATCCAATACAGAAGAAGAACAATTATTTAAATACATTCTGTTTAGTACATCTAATTTAATTCTACCTCTGTTGATGTAGAGGAACGTTCAGCTTTCAAATGTGGCTCAAAATTGGGATTGCAGACACCATTGTTGTTTTCTTTCGCGAATCCTTGTCAAGCATATGCTACCAAGTCGCATGATTTAACAATATTTAATGTGCTTAATGCATATATTCTATGTGATACTCTGCAATCTGTACAGGGTAATCCACCTTAATTTTTGTCTTGATACCCATCCTTCTCATTTTTGTCCTTGAGTTGAACAAGATACGGGTGATCATTTGTTGGTGATTATTTTTAGTTTGGTTTGAGTTTAATTTAGTTATTTTAAATTAAAAAACAAATAATCTATATTGTTGTTTTAAGCTTTCGCTTGGAATTAATGTTAATATTATCTTATTTATTTATAAAATTCCAAAGTATATTATATTTTTTTTTATCATTCATTGATATTAAATTATTAAAATTAATCTTGTGTTTAATATGCTTCAAGCCTTCATAATATTTTTCTTTTGTTTTATTTGAGTGAGCAAGTCCTTTGTTGTAGGAGAGTTTAAATAACACACCAAATTAAAATTAAAATTAAAATTACAAAACATTGCTTTTAAAAGCCTTAGAAAGAAACAACAAATAATATTGTCATGAAATACCACATGCTAAAAAAATAAATATTTATTGCACACATCATCTCAGTTAAGAAGCACATCAAGAACAACACTACACTTTGATCCCTTAATACTATTGACATCAAAACCTGGAATTCAAAATCTAGAATTATAACATGATAAATTAAATTAGAACATATAAAAATAAAAAGTAGTATTTTTACCATATATTTTCAATAAATGCCTCAATTTTTAAACTGATTATCATCTATTGCTAGATGCAACTTTCTACAAAATAAAAAATTAGACATTTTAGATTGAAAAGACGTTAATTAATAAATCATAAAATAAAAGGCGTAAGTTTATAAGAAAAATTACCTGGCTAAAGATTTTCATAGGTTTCAAAATTATTGATCAAGGTTTTAATGTTGGTTGGTCCATGATGCAACCAATTTTGACAAAAAAAAAAGTGCTTAAATTGTTGCTGGAGAAAGAGAACTTTGAAATTGATCGAGTATATGATTGTCGGTGTTAAAGGCTGATCTAGAAGCCACTGTGGATATATGAATAATTACCACATGTTGTGCAATTTTTGAAAGCATCTTATATTTCAAAGCATTACTTTTTCATTAGCCTAAAATATCTAACATATCATTATTATGATCCTCACAATTATCAAACAAATACCTATCAACCTTATTTTTATTTTCCACACTATCTTCTATCTGTAAATGCCTTTTGAATCGAGCCAAAGTGTTAATATCTATCTCAGCGTCATCAAAAGCATTAACACCTTGTTTATGCCTATTATCATTTACCACTTCATCAACTTTCAAATAAAACTCATATAAACTCACAAAAGTATCTTTTATCTTCTTTGTTAGCAATTATACTTTGTCATAATCATACCAGTCACCAAAATAAAATTTTATATATTTCAACTTGAAATTTGAATTTAAGACATTAGCTACATACAACAAAAAATTCTAATTTCCATCACAACCTTAATACTTCTTAAACTTTAACATCATTTTCATCATCATTCCACTTAAGAGATTATCTCTACTTTTATACAATTACAACAAGTTTATGTGCATGTAAATCAATTCATTGAAGAAATTATTTGATGTGATATGTAATGAGCCAAAAAATCTTAATGTAACCATATGAAAAATCTTTAAGAACTTCACCAAAGTTCTATCATTTTTCCAATCCTCCAAACCATGTAAAATATTTTTTTTATTCTCCTTTTAATCAACCTCTAAAAAGTAAGTTATATACCTAGGTTCACTTTCACCTAACCTTACAAATACATTTTGAAATTTTTCAGTAGCTTTAACATAAGATAAGTTGAATTCTATCGAGTGACAACATCCAAACATAACGATTTCTTACACTCTATATGCAAATTTTCCACACACTTCTTAAATGCAAATTGCCTAGAAGGTGAAGATCTCACAAACCTAATTACATTTTAAATTTTAACAATTGTAATATTAATCTCTTTCAAGCCATCACACATAATGAGGTTAACAATGTGTGCATAACATCTAACATACAAATGCTCATTTGACAATATATTAGTTGGCCAATCTTTCATCACATTCTTTAAATATGAAATAGTCATATTGTTAGTGTTAGAGACAAATCTGGTTCCCCTAATTATGACCAAGATATCAGTGATACTCCATAATTATAGCTATTCATTTACTCTGTATATTTGCTTTCCATATTCTGTATATGTGCTTTCCATTTCTATGATTGTACAGATTCTATAAATAAAGATTTCCTCACGTCATAACGTTGAGGCATTACCGATTAGTTTTCTTATCCAAGCAACGAAAACCTTTGTGAAGGTGACTATAGCCAATGAAAACACAAGGTAGGGACCTAGGAGATAATTTATGAGGCATGTAATCAAGAAGAAAAGGAAAACAGAGGCAACCAAATGTACGAAGCATGGAATAAGAAGGAGGGTGAGAATATAAAGTTTTATAAGGAGACTTACCATCAATAATTGGTGATGAGAGGCGATTGATGAGATAACAAGCCGTGGAAAAAGAGTCAACCCATAAATGTAAAGGCATATTAGAATGAAACATAAGGGTAAGACCAGTTTTAGTAATATGGCGATGCTTTCTTTCAACAATGCCATTTTGATTCAGTGTATAAGGACAAGCAATTTGTTGTATGATACCATGTGCATGAAGAAATAAGGTAAAACGATGATTTGTAAACTCAGTACCACCATCACATTGAAAAGATTTGATTTGAATGTCAAATTGAGTTTGGACATACTTATGAAAATGAACAAATATGTCAAAGAAATCAGACTTAAGTTTTAATGGATAAAACCAACTAAAACGTGAAAATTCATCAATTAAGACACAGTAATACTTATGGCCAGATGGAGAAGTGATCGGGGATGGACCCCATAAATCACAATGTATCCGTTCAAATAAAGAATTACATCGTTGATCAAAGTTAGAGAATGGTAAACGATGACTTTTGCCTAGTTGACAACCAAAACAAGGTTTCAAATTAATTGACCGATTATCAGAAACTGAAATAGCACCATGTTTATTTAAAGAGGAAACAACACGAAAAGAGGGATGCCCTAGTCGTGCATGCCAAATAAAGGATGAAGCATGAAGATTACATGTATAAAGACTAGATAAAAAAGTTGCATGGCCAAGATCAAAAACATAAAGCCCGTTCTTACATCGACCTACTCCCATCACCTTTCTTGTTATTAAGTCCTGTATGAAAAAACCAGAAGAAGAAAAAATGACTAAGCAATTGTTCTCACGAGTAAATTTGCTGATTGACAAAAGATTCTTAGTAATGCTAGGTACAAGGAGAACATCTGATAAAGGTAAAGGATAAGAAGCAACAATCGAATTGATTTTGCCAATGCGAGAAATAGACATGGAATTACCATTACCAACATACACCCTTTGATTACCAGCATAAGGAACATAATTGTCAAGTGAATTAACATTATTTGTCATATGCGAAGTAGCGCCAATATCAGTATACCATTCAGAAGTAGTAGATGGATCAATGGAAGTAGCAGCAAAAGCCTCAAGTAAGCCGTCTCATTTGGCCTTTTTTAATAACCTGTTAAGTTTGTGACACTTCTTAGCAGTATGCCTCTCTTTATTACACCACTGACAGGTAACAACCGAAGATCTAGAAAAATTTCCAGAAACGAATGAAGAGATGGCAGATTTTGGACGACCAGAAGCAGCATTGAAAGAAGAACCTCGGTGTGCAACAAAAGCTGACGGAGAAGATAAATCACCATGAAGAGATCGAGAAAAAAGCTCATGGCTGAGAGCTTGTGGTATCAAATTGGCAAAGGAAGACATCGACAGCTGTGATAATATTGATGTTGAAAAGATTTTGTAATCTGATCCAAAACCACGAAGAAACCAGTGTACCTTATCAGTGTCATCAACAGCTCCTCGCTTGGCCTCTACCTCTTGTGTGCCTTGTGTTGATTCACACATTCCTTCACCACCTTCAGAAGATTTCTTATCGCCCTCATCTTCGGTGATAGCCTTGGACAACATACCTTTTTCTTCTTCTTCGTCTCGTCTATCATCAACCATTAATCACCCTATGGTTACTCGTGCTAAGAACGGTATTGTTAAGCCTCGCACTATTCATTCATTATCTGCTTTGTCTTCTCCATCTTGGTTTCAGGCACATCTTGCAATTAAGGAACCTCGTGGCTTTAAGTCAGCCATCAGGCATCCTGAATGGCTTTCTACTATGGATGATGAAATTGTTGCTCTCAATCAGAATAACACATGGCGTTTAGTTCCTCGTCCACATAATCATAATGTTGTTGGTTGTTGATGGATTTTCAAAACGAAGCTTCAGGCAGATGGTTCTGTAGAACGTCACAAAGCTCGTCTTGTGGCCCAGGGTTTCTCCCAAAAACATGGCATTGATTTTGACGCAACATTCAGCCCTATTGTTTGCCCTGCCACTGTTAGAATTATCTTAACGCTTGTTGTAATGCATAATTAGGCTCTTCGTCAACTTGATGTTAAAAATGCTTTCTTGCATGGTTTCCTTCAGGAGGAAGTCTACATGGAACAACCTTCTGGATATATTGATCGTGAGTTTCCTTCTCATGTTTGTTGCTTACAACGGGCTTTTTATGGTCTGAAACAGGCTCCCCGAGCATGGTTCCAGCGTTTTAGTCATTTTTTGCTTGGCCTTGGTTTTTTTGCAAGTCATGCTAATTCATCATTATTTGTTTATCATTGTACTCATGGTGTTCTTTATCTTCTCTTATATGTAGACGATATGATCATCACCGGCAGTAATCAGCTTATGCTTCGTACACTCATCAATTGTCTAGCCCAAGAATTTTCCATGAAGGATCTTAGTGACTTACATTATTTTTTGGGTATCGAGGTCATTCGAAATGACAAAGGAATTTTTCTGAGTCAAGCAAAATATGCTCTTGATCTCTTGACTCGTGCCGACATGGTGGATTGCAAACCGATTTCCACTCCTTTAGTGGTTGGGTCTCATCTCACAGAATCTGGCACTCCTCACTGTGATGCTACTCAATTCCGGTCGCTTGCAGGAGCTTTGCAATACTTAACTCTTACCCGGCCTGATTTGTCCTACAATGTTAATTCTATATGCCAATATATGCATGCTCCTATAACATATCATTTTTGTGCTTTAAAGCGTATTTTGCGCTATGTCAAAGGCACTTATCATTATGGCTTACAACTTTCACAGCATTCTTCTTCCACTTTGATTGGCTATTTCGATGCAGACTGAGCTGGTTGTCCTGTTACCAGATGCTCTACCACAGGCTATGCTGTTTACTTTGGCCAAAGTCTCATCTCATGGTGCTCTAAGAAGCAAACCACTGTTGCTCGCTCAAGTGCTGAAGCAGAATACCGTGCTTTAGCCATAGTCGTTGCTGAAATTTCCTAGATGCTTCAACTCCTTCGTGAGCTACATATCACCCTCCTTTATTCACCAAGATTGCTATGTGACAACACTAGTGCCATTTTCATTGCTTCCAACCCTGTCACCAAATCTCGCTCCAAACATATTAATATTGACTATCATTTTGTTCGGGAACTTGTTGCAGGAAAGACTCTTAGTCTCTGTTTTGTCCCCTCACACCTCCAGCTAGCTGATGTCTTCACAAAAGGGGTGGCCAAATTACAGTTCTTATTGGATCGTGGCAAGTTGTGTGTTTTTCCTTTTTCCACCACGACAACATGGAGGGGGAATATTAGAGACAAATCTGGTTCCCCTAATTATGACCAAGATATCAGTGATACTCCATAATTATAGCTATTCATTTACTCTGTATATTTGCTTTCCATATTCTGTATATGTGCTTTCCATTTCTATGATTGTACAGATTCTATAAATAAAGATTTCCTCACGTCATAACGTTGAGGCATTACCTTTTCAGTTAGAACTTGCATTGTCTGTTGTAACAGTCAAAAGTTTATCAATCCCCCACCCTAACAAACAATTCTCAATACCTTAACAAATTATCTCACCCATATGATTAAAAACTTAACAAATTTAAGAATCTATTTATGCAAATTCCACACATTATCAATCAAATGAGCTATTAAGAACATATCGTTAATATTTTAGATTGATGTCTATGTATATGTTGTTAAGCACATTCATTGACCCCTAAGAGCTGTCCTTAATATTTCATTCTCTTCAATATAAAGTTTTAAACAATCTCTATAATAGTGAAATAAGAAGAAATGTCAAATCTAGGTTGTATGGTCCTAAAAAATAATTTAAATCCCTGACCCTCCATTAAATTAAAAGGCACTCATCAATTATAACCATCAATACTAGTGTTTGTTTGCATTCATCATAATTATGACCTATTGCCTTGAGAGTTCCTACATTTTGATCTCCTGATTCACCTTTCTATTTCTTAGGTTCTAATACCAAAACTTTTTGCTTCCTATCAACCATAAAAAGAAACTTTTTACATACTTTTAAATGACTTAATATATTACTTGTGCAATTAATAATAGTATGACATGCATAATCATTTTCATAATAATTACATTCAGCTCTAAGGGTTTTAGGATCACTATCAAGTTTTGTAAAGTGATCCTAAATTTGTGATTTTTTTTTCTATCATCAATATTTATTTTCTTTGATGTAAGGACTTAAGGCTGTTTACCTTTATTATCCGTAACAGATCCTGCAATGGTTAATGCTAGTGTAGTGTTTGAAGTTAGGGCAACGATTGCTGTTAAGGTAGTGCCAGTTGATGAAACACTTTGATTTTGAAGGTTTTCCATTTGTAATTACAAAATGAAAACATGTTAACAACATATGCTTGATAACATAACATAAAGTCATTAACTTGATTTCATCTTGCAACCCAATCAATTCAATTCACAATTCTCATGATAATCTCTCATCGAGAAATACAATTTGATAACCCAGGTAGAGCAAGGAATGTAAATTGATAAAACATCCTATTAACGTCATGAATTAGAAACTAAAAGAAAAAAGCCAGCACAATATCAAATTGACTACTAGGCATAAAGGAAAATCAACCATACAACTGCATACAATTCAATTCAACATTGAAATACCCATCATATTACAAGATTGACAAGAATCAAATTTTCCAGAATTTTCTTATTAAAACATTTTGAAAATGATAGAAAGGCTTTTTTCCTTCTAAAATTTAAATAAAAAGGAAAAACCTATTTTAAAAGGTTTTATTCTATATATCAAAATATAAAAAAATAAAAATAAAAATGCCATGATAAACGAACCTTAGATGTGGGTGTTGTTGTCTGCTGAGACAAGATAGTTGGAGCAGCTTCCTGCTAGTGTTCTGTCAAGACTGGAGAAGTGGAGATTGGAGAGGAAGATAGTGCGAGGAAGAGAGCAAAAGAGTGAGTAGTGACAGATGGAGCTGTTGGCAAAACCTAAATTTTCAACATATAGTTTGGTACAAATTGTATTTGTTTTTCAAATTTTAAGGTTTTTTTATGTAGATTGGATAGAGTTTCAGGTCGGGAAATGCAATATTCATACCTTACCCAAACTTGATCTTTTGACTTCAGGTATCACCTGAACCTAAACGAGCAAAAACAATTTATACTTATTCAGGTCGATTTAGGTGAAATTATCATCCTTAAGCACTGTAAGTTTAAGTCCAAAGCCCACTTTGCCTAGAACCTCTCCCATCTAAAAACTTAGGTGCACTTTGGGTATAATTTTAACTTTTCAACAACCAATTTTATAAACACCAAGAAATTTTTTTTCTTTCATACATAAGATAAAGTTTTTTTTAAAGGGTTTTGAGTTTCATCAAAATATGTAAACCAAAGGTTTTTTGAGATTAATTTTTTATTCACCCATAATTTATTTAAAATATGTTAATATTCCATGTTAAAGAACTTATGTTAGAGATTAAGTACCAATAAAGTTTTAACCCAAAAAGTGAGTGGACTCCACTTTTAATTTGACTTCAAATATGTCCATTAACTATATTTTAATAATTTTTTCAACAACTCCATCGGGAATTATGATGTCGATGGATGTCAAATATAAACACCAACAAAATATTTAGTTGGCATTTTGCAATTTTCTAGTATTGTTTTCTTTTTTATTTTATTTTAATACATAAATTATAAGATGTTTTGATATAATTCTTTTCTATTAATTAGTTTTGGCTGGTATTAGTTAGCGACAAGTCTATCACCAAATAAAAGGTTGATGTATGTTCATTATGACAAATTAGAAACTGAATCATCACCAAATTAGAATGTTTTAAGATTTGAAAAATTTTAATTGAAAAACTAAAAATCAAAATCAAAATTTTAATTTTAATTCTCATTTGAGTTTAAAAATAAGTTTTTATATTAAGAAGTTGTTTAACTGGTTGAATTGAGTACTTTAGTATTTTAACATAAGGACATTATCATTCAAACACACCATAGCCCATACATGTAAGAAAACATGGTCGCTAATCTTGATGGGTATAGCTCAACTAGTCATGTAAAGGTTTGCTCCCTAGAGGTCACTAGTTCAAGTCCCACAAACCTCAGGGCCACTGAAGACTTACATGATCGTTAACTTCAGAGCTAATGAAATTAATCAAGATGCGCATAAACTAGTTCGGACACTCACGTTAATAAAAAAACAAAAAAACTGTAAGAGTTATCAATCAAAATGTGGATAATTCATGAGATTTTGTATAGTAAAGCCTATAGAAAACTGGTAGTGCTCTTAGCCCAGCAAAGCAAGGGGTGATTAACGAAGGAAGAAATATCTATTAAGTTTGACTCAAGCTCTTGCTATC
>Ga0325410_1003323_pt1 | contig 18135 bp, 8 predicted proteins | sample PopdelMetagenome_16_FD_206182 | JGI IMG/M metagenome (GOLD analysis project Ga0325410, IMG submission 206182) | Populus deltoides microbial communities from Bellville, Georgia, United States - Xylem-PdIQD-R3 | ecosystem: Host-associated > Plants > Phyllosphere > Stem > Wood/Secondary xylem... | reverse complement strand
CTCTTTCACCAGTTAACTGCATCATTTAGTTTTTTGCAGTTTATCTTCTCTATATAGTACTACAACTCATTAAGCACTATCAGGATGGTGATCATTTGTTTGTTTTTTCTTTTCTAACTTGGAAATTTGCTTAATTCAGGTAATCCAAATCTGATAACCGAAAGCCAAGGGGAAAATGATGATAACAGTAAACTTCCTTCTCCATTTTTGGGATTGATGCCTATTGACAACCCAGATGGGTATTGTATGATTAAAGAGAGAATGACACAGGCCCTAAGATATTTCAAAGAATCAACTGAACAACATGTTCTAGCTCAGGTTTGGGCACCTGTGAAGAATGGGGGTCAACATGTATTGACAACTTCAGGGCAACCCTTTGTTCTGGACCCTCATAGTAATGGACTTCATCAGTATAGGATGGTCTCTCTCATGTACATGTTCTCTGTGGACGGCGAGAGTGACAGAGAGCTTGGGCTCCCTGGCCGTGTTTTCAGACAAAAATCTCCAGAATGGACTCCAAATGTTCAGTATTACTCCAGCAAGGAGTATTCACGGCTTGATCATGCTCTGCGCTACAATGTCCGAGGAACATTGGCTTTGCCGGTCTTTGAACCTTCTGGACAGTCCTGTGTTGGTGTTCTTGAGCTCATTATGAATTCACAGAAGATCAACTATGCACCTGAGGTTGATAAAGTGTGCAAGGCACTTGAGGTTGGGTTTCATTTCCCCTCGATATGCACATTAATCACATGTTATTTCCTTTCCTAATTGAGCTAGGAGCTATCTTTTAATTTTTAGTTGGATTTCCTTTGGAAAACTTGGATATATGATTGGCAAATAATACATATTGAGATTCCCCAGTCACATAATTTCAGTTATTCTGCAGGCAGTAAATTTAAAAAGTTCAGAGATATTGGATCCTCCAAGCATACAGGTGAGCTGTAAAGATATATTTTATGTAAAATCTGGTATTGTTGGGAGAACAACCAGATAAAACTTGTGCTCTTCTTTCATTTCTTGCCCCTCTATTCTCACAGACGTATACTTGGCACTGCTTTTAAACCAGATTTGTAATGAAGGTCGCCAAAATGCACTGTCTGAAATCTTGGAGATATTGACAATGGTGTGTGAAACTCATAAATTGCCCTTGGCTCAGACATGGGTTCCATGCATACATCGTAGTGTCTTAACGTATGGTGGTGGACTGAAGAAGAGTTGTACCAGCTTTGATGGCAATTGCAATGGCCAAGTCTGTATGTCCACTACTGATGTGGCATTCTATGTAGTGGATGCTCACATGTGGGGTTTTCGGGAGGCCTGTCTTGAGCATCACTTACAAAAGGGTCAGGGTGTTGCTGGGAGGGCGTTTTTGTCCCAGAACTCATGCTTCTGCCCAGATATCACCCAGTTCTGCAAGACTGAGTATCCTCTAGTACATTATGCACGCATGTTTGGATTAACCAGCTGTTTTGCAATCTTCTTGCGGAGCAGTTATACTGGAGATGATGATTATATTCTTGAATTTTTTCTGCCCCCTAGCATCACAGACAGTCACGAACAGAAGACATTTTTAGGCTCCATATTGGCAACAATGAAGCAGGATTTCCAGAGTCTCAAGGTTGCTTCAGGGATGGACCTTGAAGAGGAAGGATTTGTAGAGATGATTGAAGCCACTACTAATGGGAGACTTGAATGCATTCAGATACCCCAACCTACAAAATCTCCCCCTGGTGATAATATGTTGCCAAATGAAGGACACATTGAGCAAATTGATTCAGAAAAGAACAAGTTAATGTTTGACTTGGATGTCATAAAAAATGGAGGCAGTGCTGTTCAAGCTGACAGAAGACAAAATCCTCCATCTCATCCAGAGAAGAAAGAGACAAAAAAGCCAACAGAGAGGAAACGCGGAAAGGCAGAGAAAACAATTAGTCTAGAGGTTCTCCAACAATATTTTGCTGGAAGTCTGAAAGAGGCTGCAAAGAGACTTGGTGGTACGATTACACACTTAAAAATTGTTACTTGCAATTTTCTCTTGTCATTGCAAAGATGCTGATTTCTTTCTTTATAAATGCTGGTTAATGTTGTGATATAGGATGTTATAAATGGATTTTTCTTAGACAATTTCTTGTGTCACACTTTACAGTTTGCCCTACTACAATGAAGCGCATTTGCAGGCAGCATGGGATCTCCCGCTGGCCATCTCGCAAGATCAACAAGGTTAATCGTTCCCTGTCTAAGCTAAAGTGGGTAATTGAATCAGTCCAAGGCACTGAAGGAACATTTGATTTACCTCCTCTTACTACAAGTCCATTTCATGTTGCTGACGGCACCATCTCGTGGCCTTCCAATTTGAATGGGAGCAATCACCAGAACTCACCAAACTCTAAACCCCCTGAAAATCATGGCAACAGGAATGGATCACCTACCTGTAGAAAACCAGGAAGTGATGGGCAGGCTGGTTTTGAAGATCAATTGCTAGGATATAGAATATTGAGTCAAGAGAAACTCACTGTGCAAAACAGGTTTTCACCAGAGTTAGGTCGAGGCTCAAACAGATCCAAAAAAAGGAGTGGCTCAAGGGATGGGAGTGCAGGGACTCCTACTTCTCATGGCTCATGCCAAGGTAGCCCAGAAAATGAAAGTGCACCTGTAAAGGACCCATCTGTTTCTCCTGTCCATGAGCGATGTATTAAAGCTGGGGGATCACCTGAACTGGCTCTTCAACAAACCAAGGAACAAGATCTGTCAACTGCATACTCAATACCTGATGCTCTTGTTGCAACAGAAGCCCATGAACCGTTTGGTGGAATGCTAATAGAGGATGCGGGGAGCTCGAAAGATTTGAGAAACCTTTGTCCTGCTGTGGCAGATGCTATTGTGGATGAACGAGTTCCAGAATCTAGTTGGACAGATCCTCCATGTTTCAATATGCTTCCCACACAAATGTTTGCTGCTCCTTTGCATGCAATTCCGCAGGCAACACCTAGGCAAGAAATGAAGAGTGTAACCATAAAGGCAACATACAGGGAAGACGTAATAAGGTTTCGAATTTCTCTGAGTTCTGGGATTGTGGAGTTGAAAGAGGAAGTGGCCAAGAGGCTGAAGTTGGAGGTGGGTACTTTTGACATCAAGTATCTGGATGATGATCAGGAGTGGGTTCTGATAGCATGTGATGCTGACTTGCTGGAGTGCATGGATGTTTCAAGGTCATCAAGCAGTAATATAATCAGGCTCTCAGTTCATGATGCAAATGCCAATCTTGGGAGCTCCTGTGAGAGCACTGGGGAGCTATGATTAGGCCATCTTTGTAAATATGGAAAGTTTTGAGCACAATTATTAGATTACTAGGCAAACGAAGCTGTAGAATTTTGGTTCAGAGAAGTTGACTGGATTGTAAGAAATTTTCCTTCGAGTTACAGAGATCCACTTCTTTAGATTTATATACTGCCAGGGTGACTGGAATGACTATATTTGATTACATATATCCCTTCCATGCCGAGGGTTCTCATATATTAAAAGCCTAGTTTGTTTCTTTCAAAGAGTTCGGTGAAAGACCCGAACATTTCCAAGCCAATAGGCTGCTCAGTGAAAGACTGCTGGAACCATTCATGGTGTGCTGATATCTATGGATCATAACTAGACAAGTCACATCATTATTAAATAAATTAAGTGATAAATAAATTGAATTTATATTTTATTTTACCTTTATCATCAAGAAATTAAAGGTTAAAATTATGTTATCGTAGTTTTGAGATGATATGTGTTATCCAAGGAATTTATCTAAAGAGACATATTAAGGATGATAATTACACCTGATCTTGAGGATATTTGGTGTCAGCCTATCCAATTAAGTCTGCTTCGATAAAGATTAAACTGAGTCGGATAAAATCCAACTTAGTTACTGGAGTTGAAATTGGGGGCGTATGAGAGCTTTACCCGACGAGGGTCCTAACCCTAGTTTATTTACTATTTTTTTTTTGTTATAAATATATATAGATTTTTAATATTTCAACTTTTTAATATAATGCATGGAATGATATCTTTATAATGAAAGATTATAAAGTATAAAATTGAGATATAGGAGACATATTTTTCTGTATTTTTTATTTTTAAAGTATAAAATTCATTTCAAGAATGTTTTAGAGACATTTATTTTATATTTTTATCTATATCTCTTGAACTAAATATATTTATATTCTTTATGCGTCTTTTCTTTTATCATGGGACAATGACCAAATGTAATCATAAAGTACTCTTACATTACCTAAGCAAATATAAAAATAAAATATCATTAATAGTATTATACTAGATGGGGAGCCACCTATGTTTCAATGGAAAAAATAAATCTAATAACTAGGGTTATAGTCTTGACTAACCAATTATCGCTTGACAAACCTAGTTAAAACCTGTTAATTTTTATCTTTAATTATATATATATATATATATATATATATAAAAAGCAATGTCATTTTTATATTTTTTGTAAAATAAAAAGAGGTTATCTTGGATCAACTCACCTAACTCAAGTTAATCTAGATCAACTCACTTAACTCATGACCCAAGACTTACTCTGGGTTGATCCTCGAGTTTGGTTTGAAAAATATGCAATATATAACTTTTAAAATCATTGACATGAGTCATTAGAACGGAAGCACCATACATGAAAAAAAATAAAAGTCCAATCCTCAGCAAATCAAATGTTAAAGGCTAAAATCTGAAAAAAAAAATGCATTACACAAAAAGATTAAATTGAAAAACAAGTTAACAAAAAAATAAAAAATCAAAAGAATAAGGAATAAATTATAGCATCGATTGAGTTGAATAAATTGACTTTATTTTAATGAGGTGATAAAAAAATCTTTTTTTATTGAAAAAATAACCACGAGAACCTGGAAAAAAAACCTTAAGAAATATCTAATTTGATAAATAATAAAAAAAAGAGACTAACAAACTTGGCTCAAGCAAACCCAAGCTTGTATGATCAACATGTAACTTAGATAATAAAAGGTAAGCCAAGCCAACTCAGCTTAATTCTCAAAATCTATGGTTCAAGTAATGAGAATATGAGGATAACTTGATATATTATTTATTTAAAACCTAATTTGACCCGATAGTGTGACCCATAATAAGAGTGATTCAAAGCAAGGGCGGAGCCAGGAATTTTTTTTATCCTGGGCTATTAAATAAATATATAAATATTTTTTAAGATCGATTATTAACTTATGTACATGAATTTTTGAAGTTAACAGTAAAGTTTTAATTCAAATATACTACCCAAAATATTAAAAAATAAATTTGAAAGTACATAAAATTAAAGCGAAAGTAAAAATAAATTCACTATTAAAGTTACATCCTTCGATGTTTTGTGGAATATAATTCATCTATAATCGAATCTGAATCGATATTGTATCAACCCCTCAACCAGGATAAAATAACAATCTCATGTCAACTAGAAAACAAAGTAATTAAATTTTTTTCCTCTTTCAATTCCTCCTTTCTTCACTTGATTCTTCCCTATATTAGTGTTTTATAAGTTAGACTTTGTAAGTTTACAAGGTTATTCTCTTACTTTTCTTCTATTTTTCCTTGAATATTTTTTTATGTTTTTCTCTTACTTTTTTTCTATTTCTCTCTCGCCTTTTCTTTTCTTTTCTTTTCTATTCTATTTCTGCCCAGTCGGCAACATATAAAAGGAAGGAGGAGCTGATTTGTTTTATTTTTTAATAGCAAATAATCATTTTACTCTTAATAAGTCATTTTGCTTTTATTTGACGGTCTTTTTTTGTTAGCATTACCAAGCTCCGTTCATCCTAAAATTTTAACCAGATTTTATTCAATATATTTTAAGATCCCTCGTAAAATTTCAGCTCGATCTGATGGTCGGATTGAAAATTACGTCCAATAACGTAAAACTGGTCAAATTGTGATTTTTCATCAAATTTCTAAACTTCTCCAAAAATTATAAAATTTTAACCCAAGATAAATCATCATATTAGAAGGCTCTACGCAAATTTTCAGAATTTTTTAATAACTTAATTGAGAATTAAAAGTTTTTTTATATAAAACTAGTAAAAAAATATAGATAAAATCTTAACCTGGGCTAAAGCCCACCTCAGCCTTTGCCATGCCTCCGTCTATGATTCAAAGCCTAGCACTTTGAGTTTATCACTCTATAAAATGATTAAATTATTAAGATCACTTTGAGTTTATTACTTTATAAAATAATTAGATTTTAAAAATCACTTCGAGTTCATCACTCTATAAAATAAAATGTTTTTAAAATTACTTAGGAGTAGTCACTATATAAAATTACTATATTTTTAAGATCATTTTGAGATTGTCACTTTATAAAATAACTATATATTTTAAAATCATCTTTGAAAATGATTAAATTTTTAAAAAACATTTTGAGTTTTTTATTTTATAAAATTGCTATTTTTTCAAAATCACACAAGTTCATCACTCTATAAAATAATATAATTCTAAAATCACTTCTAATTTATCATGCTGTTTGATTCTAGCATTTTTCAATTGATTCTAGTGATTTCAAATCTTAATACATTAATATATTTCTCTAATAATTCTTTAGTTTAGTCTTAAATTTTATCCTACTCGAGGTTAATGAAGGATGAGAGAAGAAAAAAAAGAAAAAGAAAAGAGATAGTTGGCCAATTAAATTAACGCACTGTGGTCAAGCTCATAAACCGGGTTATAAATTTAGTAATTAATCTAGGTGCACTAGGAATTGTTCAATATATTATTTTCTCAATAAATAAATAAAAAGAAGAAATCGCTGTGAACTCGGGTCGGCTTCAGTCTTAATTAGATAAATAGCATCGCTTAAAAAACCATATTTTTTAAAAGCATATGCTTCTTGGTTTATTTTAGTAAATAGACGCCTTTATTTTTCCTTGCACAATCAGAGCGCGGATAGCTAGCTAGTTTCTTCTCTTTCAGCCCTCTGAACCGTGGCCATTCCGAGAGGAATTTGTCTTCCTCGAGCTGCCATTGACAACCAGCTCTGATAAGCCCACGTCACCCTTGGCCTGCCTTGCTGCTATCTGTCTTTGTGTGGATCTGTAGTACACAGCATATAGGATTAATTGGGCCACTGCAAATAATGCGCCCGTTCCATTGGGAGCCTGAAAAACAAACCATAGGACTATGTTAATTTAGAACACACACAAAGAGAGGAGGGGCGGCGGCGGGAGAGATAGTTACCAGAATGAAGGGGTCAAATTTGATAAAAGCATAAGCAGACCAGGCAACACCATTGGCAAAGGAAGCAAGGGAGACGAAAAATGGCATGTACTCCACACTTTTTGTAGTAATCACGATTTTCTGCATGATTAAAACAATCCTATCAGTCAACTGAACAAATTATATTTAGCCCAGAATTAAGCTCACAATTTCTCCTAATCTAGCTAGTAACCTCCATTATGAAAATCAGCACACATGGCATTATGTCACAGTCCATATATATTAAACCACAATGAAATTAAAAAGATACATAGAGCAATCAAGATTTAAGGAATTGACTGAAATATATTTGCATGATTTAGGAGACTAACCATGACTGATAAAGGTGAAGCATACATCATGGTGTTAAAAACTATGGCAACAATTCCAACAATGGCAGTTCTCTTCTTGGTGGTATGGACTAGAGTTAGGACCAGAGTGGCGAGGATAGCGACGGATACAACCTCAACAAGCACAATTTGGAGCACCTTAAACCTCCCTTTCTTGTCTGAGTAAATAAGAAAAAGGAGAAGGTAGACCATCTCAATAGCAACCCCTGTTCCATTTATGGTCCAAACCAAGGTGCTGTTGGGGTGCACAATGGGTAGTCCGTATAAGACCCAAACCATGCAGTTGATCATGGTTGCAAGGTACGGGGCTGGTGAGAATTGCTCCACTGATTTCTTTCTCCATATCTGTACAAAAGTTGGCCTGAGAAAGTCAATAAAAGAAAAGGTAAGTTATTAAATTAATATTCAAAACATGCAAGTTTTACATTTTACTTTCTAAAGAAGGTTCTGGAAATCAAGTCTTTTTAATTTATTTTTGAAGACAAAAACAATAATAAAAGAAAATGCATATGTAATTTGGTCCCAGATGAAGTGGTTGGCCAACGTTTCTAGTGATGTAGCATATATATATATATATATATATATATATATATATATATATATATATATATATATATATAGGTTTTTGTATGCATGTATATATAAAATTGAAAAAAAAAATGGGGAAGAAAATTGATATAAGGATCGATAAAGTAATAATCAAATTAAACATGCATACAAAAACCTATATATATATATATATATATTAAAAAAATGGGGCGACTTTATAATTCACATAATTTGGTTTAAATAATATCAAATAGACAAAGCATGCTATAGAATATATTAAGCTGAGAAAGAAAATCGATATAAGGATAAAGTAATAATCAGATTAAACATGCATACAAAAATCACACAGCGTTGGTATACATCTCAAATTGACAAGGTTTATAAAATATCCACGCAGTTCAAGAGACTGTGCTCAAGAACCATACGCAGTAGTACTTACACTGGTGACAAGAACAGGAGAAATGAGATGACATTTCCTACAAGATAAGCAAACAAATCCCACATCATTACAGAAAAAGTATAAGAAACCCAAAAGCATTCTCCTCTTCTCTAATACACATACAAGAAACCCACAAGATCCCTCACAATGTTAATGGAGCTTAAAGAAACTAATTAGAACATCTCTTTTATATAATTAAGAAACTAAATAAACCTTCTTACCTATGATGCCAACCACAGTTCTAACAAGGTCTGCAGAAACCATGATTCTGAGATGTGAGGCTCTAAACTAAAGTGAAGAAATTTAATTTCTTATATTGAAGATGTTCTGATGTAAAGAAAATATAGATAAAGAGTCTCATAAACAAGGGAGAGGAATGAAGGAGATAAAGTGCGTGTCTTGAAAGCTAAAATTTGGCAGGTAAATCCAGAAGAAGTGGTTACATGCATTGCAGGAATTGGCTCGTGAAATTTGCACTAACACGTGTATCTTAACTCGCTTCCTGTATTTAATCTTTTTTACTTTTCGTCCATTTGTAACTTTAGGATGGGATAAGTTTGAAAATATATAGAAAAGAATTATTATAAAAATAATTGTCATGTATTTAAAAAAAAACGATGTTTTCAATGAAGTTTAATCATTTTTTAATTTTATTTTGTGTGATGAGATAGATAAATAAAATTTAAGATAATAAAAAGAAAGAATATAAGGGATGAAAAAAGAGGGAAAAAAGAAAAAGGGTCCAAGGAATCAAAAAACTATGTAATGGGAGATCATGCAAAAAAGAAAAAAGAAGGAGAATCAAGCAAAATTAGAAAAATCGGAAAGAGATCCTAGTTCAAGAAGAAAATAAGTAAATAATATAAAGTTCTATTATTTTTCTAGTTTAGTTTTGTTCCATGTATTTCGAAAAATATAATTTTTTTTAAAAAAATATGTTTTCAATAAAGTTCAATCATTTTTTTTACTTTATAAGATAGATAATTAAAAATTAAATTAAAAATATGAATTAATGGGTTGATGAAACAAATGTGGTATAGTAATATCATGGTTTGTGGAGATAAAATAATTATTGGGTATTCCAACTTCCAAGAAGGCACTCCTTCAACTCCTAGATATAACTAAAAGGGCTTAGTTTTTTTACAGTGGACTGCACAGTGCAGTTCACAGTAAAAAATGAGCCTTTTTTTTATATTTTTAGAGTTTTTTTTTTAATAATTTTTTTTTACTAGTGTTAAATTTTTTTTATTCAGTTATTCAACTTTCATGATACGGATCCTGGGTTTAATAGGTTAACATGGTTTGACGAGTTAACCCATAAATTTATTTTTTGCTTTTTTTTTCTTTTTAATTAATTTTTTTTGTTTACTTTAGTTTGTTAATGTTAAATTTCTTTCTATTTAGTAAAAGATGAGCTGTTTTTTTTTTATATAATTTTAGAGTTTTTTTTTGCTTTTTTTCTTCTTTTAATAATTTTTTTATTAATATTAAATTTTTTTATTCAATTATCAGACTTTCATGATACGGATCCCGGGTTTAACAGGTTAACATGGTTTGACGAGTTAACCCAGAATTATTATTTTTTTTTTCTTTTTAATTAAAAGGGCTCAGTCTTTTACTGTGGACTGCACAATGCAGTCCACAGTAAAAGATGAGCCCCTTTTTTTTATGTTTTTAGAGTTTTTTTTAATAATTTTTTTTGTTAGTGTTAAATATTTTTTTATTCAGTTATTCGACTTTCATGACACGGATCCCGGGTTTAATAGGTTAACATGGTTTGACGAGTTAACCGATAAATTTATTTTTTACTTTTTTTTCTTTTTAATTAATTTTTTTTGTTTACTTTAGTTTGTTAATGTTAAATTTCTTTCCATTTAGTAAAAGATGAGCTGCTTTTTTTTATAATAATTTTAGAGTTTTTTTTTTGCTTTTTTTCTTCTTTTAATAATTTTTTTTTTGTTAATGTTAAATTTTTTTTATTCAATTATCAGACTTTTATGACACGGATCCCGGGTTTAACAGGTTAACATGGTTTGACGAGTTAACCCAGAATTATTTTTTTTGCTTTTTTTTCTTTTTAATTAAATTTTTTTCGTTTACTTTAGTTTGTTAATGTTAAATTTCTTTTTATTTAGTTATTAGACTTTCATGACACATATTTCAGATTTCACGGGCTGTCAATTTTTTTTTGTTTTTTTATTTTAATAATTTTTTTTATTTAATTTAGTTTGTTAATGTTAATTTTTTTATTTAGTAATCAAACTTTCATGACATGGATCCCGGGTTTAACGGGTTAACCTGATTTGGAGAGTTAACCTGAATTTTTTTTCTTCTTAATTAATTTTTTTCGTTTAGTTTAGTTTGTTAATTGACAATAAACTAAAACTGCTCAGTGTTTTACTATGCAAGTCCACAGTGAAACGCTGAGTTGTCTTTTTTTTTTGTTTTTTGTTTTTTCTCTTTTTTTCGTTTTCTAGCCTTTATGGGTTTTTTTTGTTTTTTTCTTTGTGTTTTTTTCTTTTAATGAATTTTTTTTAATTTTTTTTTTAATGTTAATTTTTTTTAATTTAGTTATCAGATTTTCATGACACGGATCTCGGGTTTGACGAGTTAACCTGAATTTTTTTTTTTGCTTTTTTTCTTTTTAATTAATTGTAACATATACTAAAAGGGATTAGTGTTTTATTGTGGACTCCACAGTGCAGTCCACAGTAAAACACTGATGCTTTAGGCTTTTTTTTTTAAGTTGTCTCATTTTTTTAGCTTTTTTTATGCCTTTCAGGATTTTTTTTGCTTATTTCTTTGTTTTTTTCTTTTAAGAAATTTTTTTGTTTAATTTAATTTAGTTTATTAATATGAAATTTTTTTATTTAGTTATCAGACTTTCATGACACGTTTTCCGGATTTAACGGGTTAACCTAGTTTGACAAGTTAACCAAGAATTTTTTTTTTGCTTTTTAATTAATTTTTTTCATTTAATTTAGTTTGTTAATACTATTTTTTTTCTATTTAGTTATCAAACTTTCATGACACATATCCCGAGTTTCACGGGTTAACCTGGTTTCACGGGTGAACCCAGTTAATTATAGGTTGACCGTCAATTTTTTTTTGTTTTTTTTATTTTCATAAATTATTTTTGTTTAATTTAGTTTGTTAATGTTAATTTTTTTTATTTAGTTATCAGACTTTCATGACACAGATTCTGGGTTTAACGGGTTAACATGGTTTGACGAGTTAACCCGGATTTTTTTTCGTTTTAATTAATTTTTTTTTGTTTGGTTCAGTTTCTTAATTTTCACTTTTTTTTATTTAGTTACCAGACATTCATGACACGAATCCCAGGTTTAACGGGTTAACCTAATTTGACGAGTTAACCTGTAATTTTTTTTTGCTTTTTTTTTTCTTTTTAATTTATTTCGTTTAGTTTAGTTTGTTAATGTTAAATTTATTTCTATTTAGTTTTTTTTTCTTCTTAGAGGTTTTTTTTCTTTTTAATTAATTTTATTTAATTAATTTAGTTTATTAATATTAAATTTTTTTCTAAGTAGTTCTCGACTGATGCCTTTAGTTTTTTTTTTTATGCTTTTGATTGTGGATTGCACAGTGCAGTCCATAGTGAAAAGGCTTATGCCTTTTATTTTTTTTCTTTTTAATTAATTTTTTTATTTAATTTAAATTGTTAATGTTAAATTTTTTTCTATTTAGTTATCAAACTTTCATGACACGGATTCCGGATTTGACAGTCTAACCTGGTTTGACAAGTTAGCCCAGTTAATTCTGGGTTAACCATTAATTTGTTTTTTTCTTTTTAATTATCAAACTTTCACGATGTGAATTCAAGGTATGACGGGTTAACCTGATTTCAAGGGTTAACACAGTTAATTCATATTTTTTTTCTTTTTCTTCATTAGTTTTTTTCTTCCTGTTGGTTTTTTTTCTTTATTTTTTTCTTTTTAACAAATATATTTAATTATTACACTTTTATAACACGACCTTGCAGTCAGACACACGTCCAATGCTATTGGGTCTGGTATTGCATTTCAGACACTTTTATGCTAAGGGTTATCCCAAGCTTAATGTTATTATTAATATTATAAATATTACTTTTGGGTCAAGCGTTGCAACCAAACCTAAGACTCTTGGGTATAACTTTGCAAAAAAACCTAATATTTTTAGATCTTGATTTTTTTTAAATGCAAAAAATAATTGACTCGCAGCATCGCGCGGGACATGTAACTAGTATCAACTATTATTCATCGACCCCGTCGCCTCTAACATACCTGATACTCATGAGTTATGAATAACTGCTCCGTGGAAGGTGGGTCATGGCGAGGTCTTGAAGAGCACATGCATCTATCTAGTATTTGCTTTCCTTGTCAAGTTATTGCTATATATTTGATCTTCTTCTTCTTCTGCTTCTTCTTCTTCTTCTTTTATGGAGATTTTGGTGTCATTAATTCCTCGAAGAAAAGATTTGCTGTGAAGTAATTATAAGACGCCATTGTTATTTGATATGGTTAGCTTATCTATACATTTCAAGAGAAGGAAGAAGAAGAGAAGAAGCTTATCTATATGTTAAAAAAGAGCTCAAAAGTATAACCATGTGCTGGCTTCGTAGTGGCTAGTTTTAGTGTAAAAATGGATGGTGATGGAATTCTATTACTAAACAACTCCAAATCAAATTCATTATTTCAACGCTCATTAGAGTAGCACAATTCATTAAATACAAAACCACCCCAAGATTTCATTGCATTTAAGATGCTATCTTTTTTTACTTTAAAAAAATATTAAATTAATGTTTTTTAAATGATTTTAATATGTTAATAATAAAAAATTTAAAAAATATTATTTTAATATATTTTCAATTAAAAAACACTATATACACTAACAAAAAGAATTAGATTGGGTGGAGTTAGCCGGTGACCCAACCACTAAAGATGGATTCAATTAAGGTACTTTAATTTTATTTATTTATCCATTAAAGACAAGGAATATATTCCTCAGTATGGTTCGAGGATGTGGTCACCTCATTTAAGCAAAGTTACAGCAGCTAATTCCTCAGGGGCTTGTCCATGTAAACGAGGGATTGCATTACAATTAACCTGGACATAGACTCATGGACCCATGGCAGTACAGTTCAGTACCATATCAAGAAATCTGCAGTGCCCAAATGAATGGTATGCCCCAACAAAAATGATGCTTCCTTCCAATCAATCTAGTTCTTGATAGATATCTTATCACCTGATATTGATTACGAGAAGATGCTCCAATATTGAGTATCGTGGGCACTGAAGTCATGATAGGATATATTATTCAGACATTAGTTGAAACAATCCACAGAAATATGGCTGGGATTGGCTACGCATAATCATGGTAGCCTTTGGATGGACGAGAACTTACGTTGCTGCTTTTATGAAAGAACCTCCCGTCAGTCCTCCGTGTCTAGTGGCTCACAGGGATTAGAAATCCACATGCTATCATTGGTTGAGCAGTGCAATCATTTAGAATGAAGGCAACATAAATTTTTACCAGCTATTGCTGATGCCACTCCGCTGGCTCATACTCTGGCAGAGTACTAGAAGATTAGGCAAAAATTTGGAAAGGAGAAAATCCATGCAAAACCATTTGAGGAGTTGTGTATACCACATGAATTCTTGAGTTCATATTACAACAATAAGTGGGGGATGCAGAATCGTGATAGAGAAATGCAGAAGAAAACAGCAGGCATTCTCAAAATTTATTTGCTCAGATGAACATTCTTCCATTCGGTGAACACCTTTGAGGTCACAATACAGACAATCAATAAAACAATTCAAATAGACAAACAAATTGGGATTTCAAAGCGCAAGAAACAGAAAACTCACCAGATTATAACTTTGATACTATACAGGATCTTCTAAGCTACAGAATGTGCAGGTGTGGTAAAGTGGATAAATACTTGCCATACATTTTCAAATTCTAAAACCCCACTTCTTCGTTGATTCTTTCTTATTCCTCCTTGAATTAGGATCGATGAGGTTTTCCAGTGATTTTGCCTTTTTGTTACGAGCCTTGCCTGCTTCTTTTAGGAGCTCAGCTAGCCTACTTTTCTCGTCTTCAAAATCAGGATTTGCAATTCCAAGCTTTTCTTCTCTAAGTTTTAGAACATACTCCAAGATCTCTATTGCATCTTCAACCCTGCAATGGAAGCCATAAAGTTCAACATCAGATGAAAATAAATAAACAAATCTCCAGCTTTAAGTAATGTTTGAAGTAGTAAGATTGAAAACTCAAAACTAGCCATATGCTTATCTTTCCAGAATGCTGTCTCTATTATAAGCTTTAACAAACAAAATTATAAGACTTGAATATACACTTCAAGATGGAAACCATAATTCAGCACTTAAACTCCACCATAAATCTTCTCATCTCATCAATGCATATATAGTGGAGACAGAGACATCAAATAAATAATTTTCATGATAAGAGAAGCACATGCAACAACTTCACAGAAACAAATGAGATAAACTTAACAGACTCAATCAGTTATACTGTCCAGAAATCCTCCCCAGGGACAAAATACAAAACCAACGTCAAAATGGATAATTCAACCACTCTAGTCATAATAATAAGATGGATGTCCGAAGTAGTAATATTGAGTGGCAAAAGTTTGAAATGAATAACAAATTACCTTCCCATAGCATCATAAGTTGCTGCAAGATTGCTATATACTCCAATGGTATCTTGATGGCATGGGCCACACTCCTGTTCTAGTATCGCCCTCGCCTCTTCAAACAACTCACAAGCCTCGTCTATTTTAAACAGCTGTACACAAGCCAATCCCATCTGGTTCAGCACAACCCCGAAGAAGGCTGACTTCCTCTCACCACTGGTTCTAAGTTTTGTCACAGCACTCTCAAATGAGTTCCTTGCTTCTTCATATCTCCCAACCACGTAAAACATCACTCCCATTCGAGCTTCGATTCCAGCAATAGTACTTTGCTGTCCTGGTTTATCCTCCAACAACTTCATTGCCTTTAGCAAGAGCTTCAATGCCTCCTCAGGCTCACCTACAGATTCAAAAATGGCTGAAATCTCAGTCAATCCCCCAGCAATCTCTTCTGTCGTGGTTCCTGGTACAGGTTTCGCATATATCCTCAGAGCATTTTCACAGTACGACTTGGACTCTCGGAGTTTTCCAGTCCTATGGTATAAGTCAGCAAGACGTACAAAGACAGATGCAACCGAAGGGTGGTTGTCACCCTTTGATGACTTGAAGACAGTGAGTGCTTTCTGATAAGAGAAAATAGCCTCATCAAAGCGACAAAGAGACATGTAAATGTTTCCAACGCTGACATCAATAGCAGCAACCTCATTGTCCTGTTCATTTGCAATCATTGCCATGCTGGCAAGGACAAGGTGCTCAAGTGCTGGTTCATAGTCTCCCTTTGCCTCGCATATAAGAGCCATCAGCCTTCGGTCAGCTGCTTCTTCAATAGATGCCGGTTCACTATGTGCACGATGAATTTCAAGTGTTTTCTTGCACAATTCTTCTGCTTTATCGAAGTTCATAGCTTGAACATGTGCCTCAGCTAAGTACCTGGCATCTCCAAATTAATGGACTAAAATCGAGATAAACAAGAAGAAGCATGCTGATTCAAACTTACTTGTACTATACATCATATGCAGATAACACCAAAAACTCAGTATTAAACATGTCAGGCTCATTTAATCAGACTTTGAAAAAACAATAGCTAGAGAATTTGGCAAACATAAACATAAACATAAACAAAATCATATCAAGCAAAGAAGTAATAATAAAACCACGGATTTTCTAAAAAACACGATCATATCACTGCGTAGTATATACAAATGTATAACACGCCAAACAAATAGGAAGATTTACATAAATGGATATTTTAGCCTCCAGCAGCAAAACTTAAGCTCGCATCTCTTTCTAAAAATAGCCTATAGTATAATTCCCTCCAACAAAAGATATCACAATTTATCTCATGGTAAGAAATCCAAAATCTATTTGTTTAAGGAATAATCAATCTTAATTACCCTATTAACAACCAAACTCAGAAAAACAAAAAAAAGGCCCAAAAAGTAACACTTCCCCTCCAAATACATTAGCATTAGCATAATCAGTGAAAAAAAGAAGAAAAACACATATAAATCATACGTAAAAATCTTAATCTCTTATTAAGACAAAATTCCCAATCTTAATTACCCGAATATATCAAATTTACTTTCACACAAAATAAACACTTTAGAAACAAAGAAATCTCAGAAAACAAAAACAACCCGTTAAGAAAAACAGTTGAAAATCCAAAACCCACAAACCTGCAAGTCTCGCCAACTCGTGGATCAATCTCCCCCAAACTCTCGATCTGAATCTGCAACCCCTTCTCATAGCACTCAATAGACATATCAACTTGACCCAGCATTGAATAAGTATCCCCCAACTGCATATAACCACTAAACCCAGCAAGTGCATGATCCATTCCTTTACTGAAATCAGGCACTTTGATAGCCCTTTCAAGCACAGGCACTGCCTCTTCAAACCTCCCTAAACTACAATAAATAGCACCCAAAACATGAAGACTCATAACCAAATCCAAACTTGGCTCCTCTCCTTTCTCAATTGCCACTCTTTCAAACGAATTTGATGCTCTAATTGCATAGTCCAATGCCTTAAGGGGTCCTTCACCAGATGCAATAGTGTCACGGGCGAGCTTTAAGAGAAACGGGCCAAGATCCGGGTTATCCAACGAAGGGTCCGAGAGGAGAGAGTTCGGGTTTGGAGAATCCGGTGGAGGCTTTTTAGTGGAGCGGGCAGGGGAAGGTTTGGATCGGGAAGGAGAAGGAGACGGGGGTTTTTTGGGAGTCGGGGTTCTGGGTGGTGGTTGTTGTTCGGGTCGGGTTGAGGATCCGGGTAGGATCTCAGGGACAGAAATGTGAAGTGGCGGTGCATCTGGCGGGGTTTTAACAGAGACAAGACCTGGCATGGTTGTCTAGTGAGAGATTTGCACGGAGAGAATGTGTGTGTGAGTGTGAAGAAGAGTGAGGGTTATGGAGAAGAAATTGAAAACGAGAGAGAGGGAGAGAGGTTGAGGAGGGGGCAATTAGGTGATTAGAGGATCAATTAAGAGAGATGATTAAAGACAAGGTACCAAGATGGAACTGACAGGAAGGTGGTGCCTAATTTTTAGGACATGTCAGATTGTAGACAGTCGGACATTTTCATGATTCCAAGTACTGTAGTGTTCTGTGTTTTGTATGGTACGGATGCGGGGATAAATAAAATGTCTGAATTTTTTTCCTTATATAGTTTTTACTTTTCTAACTGCCAACTGACAGGCTGAATAAATCCTCCTTCTTCTAACGGATATATTACGCTCATGAATACAGTGACCTCCATAAAATCATACAAGGAGCTTAGAGAGAAAGCCCATAATGAGAGTACTGTTCCTTACTTTACTCTGGTGTCTCCATGATTATCTGGATTCGAATCCTGCCGTAGAAGGTTAAGAATATTTTGGTTCGTCCCAAATCAATACATGAATTTGAGCC
>Ga0325410_1003321_pt1 | contig 18139 bp, 10 predicted proteins | sample PopdelMetagenome_16_FD_206182 | JGI IMG/M metagenome (GOLD analysis project Ga0325410, IMG submission 206182) | Populus deltoides microbial communities from Bellville, Georgia, United States - Xylem-PdIQD-R3 | ecosystem: Host-associated > Plants > Phyllosphere > Stem > Wood/Secondary xylem... | reverse complement strand
TTAAATTTGGCTAAAAAAAGATGTAATTGTATAAAAATATTTGAGGACTTAATGAAAAAAAAATTAATTTTTTAAACAATATATCCATAGTAAAATATAAAAGGATAAACAATATTACGCGTGCAGTGTTTTGGTCACATCTTTTAGATTATAGTTAGTGATAATGAAACTTTGTTATTTTTCTAAATAAATTTTGAATTGTGTTATTTTTTTTAAGTTTGCTACTTTAAATTTTGTGTTTTTTAATTTATATACTCTTTTTATGATTCCACCTGTAAACCAAGCTAAATTGCCCATGTTTTTGAAATTAACCTTTCTAATTTATCCCCTTTTTATTTTCTCTACTTTGTTTTTATTTGAGTTAGATTTAAACTTTCTATTAAGCTCTTTGTCATTTAAGATAGATTAATTTATTAAGCTTTGCAACGCCTTTGACTGTCTACGTGTTGTGCCATATACCTACTATACATACATCTCTACAAAGTTTTTTTTTTTTTTTTCAAGATACTTATCATACTAACTCTATTTTATATATATATAATATAATGTATGCGGATTAATTTGTGTGTATCTCAATTAATTTTACAGATTCTAAAATTAACGACAATATAAACTTTCAATAATTATCATATTAATAACTATATGGATCAAATATAAAATCATGAAGGGAATAAAACTTTTAATTTTAAATTATTATCATTTAGCCACTACTACTATATAGTTAACAATCTATATTTATATTAACGAGAAATTGCTTTTTCACAAAATCTGAAAAAAAGAAAATCTTTAAATTTGAATCGAAACCCTAAGAGAATTAATACTCAAGAGTATGAAAATTCCATTATAAGACAAGATCGTCCCTAAACTAGGACAAAATGTCAGTTAACTATTGGACAAAACGTCATTCTTCCACCAAAAAGTAATGGACGACATTCATTCTGCGGCAAATGTAATAAAGGTTAGGATTTTTTTGTTCCCTTACAAGCGACAAATGCATCAAAAGTTGTATTTCAACTTCGACAATGACAAGGTTTTCTTCTTCTTTTTTCTTTTTTAACCGAGTTCTGTTTTTGTTTTCTTCGAACATTATTTTCTTTTACTAGTTAACTTTATTTTATTTTATTTTATTTTATTTTATTTTATTTTATTGCTAGAAATAATAAAAAGGCAAATATTAGTATATTACTCTCACACATAATTAACAAATAAAGATTGATGTTTGAATAAAGTATTCTGGCTTTTCTTTTTTAGATTGACATTGACAAGAGATAACAATTTATCAAATTCCCACCCACTTGTGCAAGTCCAAGTTTTAACATCAATTTATCTAATGAGGATAAGAGGTTCGAAATATTTTTGAAGAAATATTTTTTTATTGTATATAAACTAGTTTCTTTAAAGGTGATATACACTTGTATTATTTAACTAATTTATAATATATGCCTTTTTTAATTTCTAAAGGGTTGGTTAGAATTAGTTATAAATAAATAGATTTAAATATTTATTAAATAATTATAATTTAATTAATTTGCAAAATGAATAAACATGTTTTATATAAAATATTTTTAAATAAAAATTAGGGATAATTAAATTACCTTTCAAAATAATTAATAATTAATAGTACTTAGGATAAATATACACAACTCTTAAAAATAGCAATCACTACAAATTCTCACTTAAAATTATATTATGTTAACCTTTGTTATTTTAATAATTTTTAAGATTATTATATGTGGCATGAATATAAATTTAAAAAAACATACATATTTAAAAAATTTGTAATTTTTTTAATAAATATTGTCCTTTTTAATATCATTACTATTTTTCAAAAGATACAAAAAAAAACAGAGAAAGAACAACCAAAATAACCTATAAAAATTAACCTAGGATTCCATAATAATTTGATGAATTTTGATGTAATTTAATTATTTTGAATTTTAATTTTAGGTTCTTTATTGGCTTGTTTCTAAGTTTTTTTAAAAAAAATTAAGTAACATTACAAAAAAAAAAAAACTAAAAGGTCTCAGCCTTTTCCTGTAGAAGTAACATGTGAGAAGAATCATTGTAGATTATAGCAGTGTAATGATTATTTTGCTCTTTATTGCTCTTCACAATTGCCTTGATATTAAGGGTAAAATTATTTTTTCAAAGAGATTCAAATGTTATTTGTGGATTGATCGGGAAAAAGTTTATCATTCAATTTTGAAAAAGCACAAAAAAAGTATTTTTTTGCCCTTGGAATCTTAAAAAAAAATGGTCTTTCGTTAAGGGGTTTTTTTTTCCTTTTCTTTTTATTTGCACGGTAAAATAACGTCTATACCCTTGACTGCTCAGAAAATGACCTTGCGGAGAGGGGTTTATTTGTCTTTGCATTCTTTTTTATAGTAAAATTACATGGTTAACATTTGACTTTTCAAATTTAAAGAATGACTTCAAAGGGCTTTTTTATTTTTGTGTCATGGTTGTGTTTGTGATAATGGTATGCCCTTGGGTCCTTTTTATAATTTATCTTATTAAAATATTAATAAATCAGTAAAATATGTTGAAGCATGCCACACACGCATCACAGTCCTCCGCGCTATTCCAAAGGCGGGTGAGGACAATTATGGTGGCAAAAAAAACTTGACCACTGTCTCATTTGATGCACAATTATGTGACATGGTTGTTAGGGTAACGTGTTTACCAAGGTTGCAGCGAATGAGCAACAATGAGTTTTTTTCTCCTACCCTTCATTTCTCTCTCCTGAGCCTTGGTATTCATGTCAGACCTTTAAAAATAAATTTAGTTGTATCCTCTATTTTGTATTTTTTTGGGTTTGGTCTTCATTTTTTTCTATTTCTATATGCTTTAATTTTAATGCTTCTTGAAGTTTATTTTTTTCAATTCCATCCCTCTCCGCATTTAATTTAATTATTTTTTGTATCTAATATGGTTCTTATTCTTTTGATTACTATTTTTTTTTATCATTTTCAATTACTTTTTTTTTCAATTCTTTTCTTTAGAATTTAATTCATTTTTTTCCAAATTTTGGTCCTCTTTTTTTCATTACTCTTTTTCTATCATTTTCTTCATTTATTTAGTTTTCAATCTAATCCTTGATTAGTTTTTTTTCAATTGTTTTTGGTGAAAGATTTAGCCCTCGTTGTTTATTTTTTTATTTTTAATTTTTAATTTTTGATAATTAAAAATTTTATTTTATAATTATATCGGTCTTTTAGAAGGTTTTGACTCATGAATGGATTACCAGCTTCTATGATTTACCAAGTTTGAGTTCGGTATTTTTTCAAAATCCTTTTTAGAATTTGTTTTTTTGTTCATATGACATTGACTTATTGGGCTATAAGCTTTGTGATTTGTTTACCTTTTCTTTTGTGGTTATCCCTATCTCATATCTCGATTTGCAAGTTAGTCGTGTTAACATGGGTTGACTCGATTTTTTTAAAACTTGATTTTTTATTTAGTTTTATCCTTTACCATTAAATTATTGACCCTTGCACGTTATTATATTTCTACCTTCCTTTACACAAGGTTATCTAGGGTGCGGGATGGTCAAACATCTTTAAGTCCCCTCCATGAATAAGCAGCGCGTATAGTTCGATGGTGGCCGGAGTGGTGTGTATAGCCTTTTGTTTTCTTTTTCTTTTTCTTTTTCTTTTTCCATCTCTCCTACTTAATTTTTGTGTTGGCCTTAAAAAAAAAACAAATCAACCCCTAAGGTTTGTTATGCTTAAGATTTCATCCTTATTTTTCTTCTTCACAATTTTTAAAATTTAATTGAATTTATGGAATTAAGGGATTTTTTCAATTTCATTGTTGTTCTCTTTATTGCAATCTTTTTTATTAAGAAAAAATTATTGAATTAATATTTTTTTATTTTACCCCTAATTGATATTTTCACCAATCAGATTTGGTTCTACTTTTTTTTATCAGTAATTGTTTTAGATGATTTTTGCAATTGTTTTTTTGTGTGGCAATTTCATCATTCTTTTATTTTTTTTCATGTCAAATCTAATATTTTTTTATTATTGTTTTTTTTTACCTTCCTAGATTTTTTTAGATTGATTTTTATTATTATTATTTCATCATCTTTTATTTAATTGGATGGGTGTTTACCTTCTTAGTTGAGTTTAGGTCTAAATTTAATGGTTTACATGTTTAAGAGATTGACTTTGATTTATGAAGTTGACACGGACATGAGTTTCCATGGTTTTTTTTCTTTTTTAAAGCTATTTTTTCATCCTTTACCATTCTATTATTTTTTTTATTCGCTTTCTATGAGATTTTTTTAGTCAATTTTAAAATAACACAAGTCGCCTTGCTTTTAGTTTTTTTGTCTTTGTTAACTTTAGATTTTCTAAATGAATTTTATTTTTAAATTGAATTGAATTAATTAATTTCATCATCCAACATTTAATTTTTTAAGTGTTGAGCTTCTGAGTTGAGTCTAGGTCAAGAATTTACTGGATTGCAAATTTGAGAGCTTAACTCGAGTTTATAAGGTTTGCATTGTCTTAATATCTTTTCTTCGATGAAAAAAATGGTTAGCCCTATTTTAGTTTTTTATTAAATTAAATTTATTGATTGCATCTCTAACATTTAATTTGAGGCAATACTTGAAGGAATTTTTATTTTTTTTGAAATTGGTATTCTTTATTTATTTACCTTTACTATTGAATTATCTTGGTATCATATCTCGAATCATGGATTCAGCAAGTTCACCAGATTTGGCTCGATCTTTTTTATTTTTTTTTAATATTTTTGGATCTCGAATCAATGATCATAATCTTAGTTTCTTTTATAAAAAATATATACATCATTTCAATATTTTTTTGTGATAAAAAAATAAAAAACTTATCAGCGTAGCACGGGCTATTTATCTAGTGTAAAACTATATAGTTTATTAGCCTGTTAATTCCTTCGCCTTCTCAGGAAAAAAGAGAGCCTGTCATATCATTATAAAAACCCATATACATAACCAAGCACAAAGGTTTTTAAGTGTTGTAAAAACATTAAAAAATTGAAAAGGCAGGATAACCATATATTTCATATATTTAGGGATTCATTCTAAAAATATTACCTATCTTTTAGGAATTAATTTTTTTCCTTTTTCTCGAGCACGGATGGGTCGAATATTTTTAAGTATTTCATACTTCTATATACAATTATAATTATTTTTTAAAATTTTGAAATAATATAAGCTCTTTGATCATATGCAACATGCTTTTTCAAGGTTACTTGAAAACACAATAAATGTATATGCATTCAAAATATAACAAGCTTGAATAGTAGTTATCTCAAGTAACATTCTTTTTCGAAAGTTCATTATTAGGAGAAAAGTTTCCTAGGCGAAAATATATAAATCTATTTCAAAAGATTTAGAGTAACTCAAAACAGAAGGAGTTGAGCGATACTAATTAGAGTCTTTTTTTATATAATATTACTTATGATCACCAAATTTTAAATTAGATATATAGATTCATGATATAAAAGACAAGGTATCATACAAAATTATTAAAAGAGAGGGGATAAGGATGAAGAAACACTAGTAAGGTATACTAATTTTGATCAGTTCGTAAGGTACTATTTTATTCTTACTAATTCATTATTTATTACACAGGAGTATTAAATAGTTTTACAAACATAAATTTATGACATTCACAGACGGACAAAGTGCGCCAAAAAATAAATTACACGTTTTATTTTGTCAGTATCTCCATCGCTAAATTATCATATCATTGATAGGAAAACTATATATGTAATGTCATTGATGTTTTTTTTTTTTTGTCTATCGGTATATCCATCGGTAAATATAGCATATCATCGACAAAATACCATCTGTAATTTCATTGATGAGTTAACAGTAATAGTGGCATTTGCAATAATTTTTTTTCAACTCTCTCTAGAATATAACGATGGAGTTGTTCCGTCGGTAACCCCATCAGTAATATTTTAAAAATATATTTTTAAAAAAATTGAATAAAAGTAGAAAATAATTAAAATAAATTAAATTAATATAAAAACCAAATATTTATTACAAATTTAAACATTTGTATGTTCAAATACAATAAATCTAAAATAAAGGCGGCGCTGGAGGAGGAGAGGAGGCTGGTCTTTGTTGGGACCATGAAGCCAATTAGAGGGTGCACATGAACCACCCATCTGTGATCTCATTTTCATTACCAACTAACATTGTTCTTCATAATCAACAGTGAGTCGTCATATTTATCATTAAGATGAGTCATCCAAGCCTATATTCGTTGGTCTAACATCGCCATGAACTCTAGAGTTTAAGTGCTTGGAATCAATTGTGAGCATCTAATGGTCGAATCACTACGAGTCGTCCGCAAGTTCTTGGCTGTAGTGTTAGAGAGTTTGTACACCTGATTTTTATTTGTTCCACCGGACAATCCTACCTCTAACCACAAATCCGGATCGAGATCTAGATGGGTTGAAGGATCGTCCATATATCTCTCCTTCAACCGATGGTTATACGTATATTGGAAAGAAAAAATAAATTCATTAAATTCAAGGAAATAATAACTTCAGAAAAAATGGTTGAAAACCAACATACCACAAAGTGTTAAGCTTGACTATTTAGATTGCACATTACAAATACAAGTCATTCATTTTTTCTGGTGCAAACGATTTCTTCGTTTTGTTTGAACCTATGTAAGCAATTCAAATTGATAACATATAAGATTCTTATCAAATATAAAAACATTAAAATTAAAAAGAAAAAAACTTACCATCTCAAATGCACTCCAATTTCACTCGCATTTAGATGAACATCCTAATACATTTTTGTGCATTTTCAGAGTCTGTAATAACTTACCTTCTTGATGTGCATTAAGTTTGGAAGAGATTATTACCAGAAAAGTTTTATTTTCTCCCAAAAATGAGTACTTAAGATTAGATGGTAACGACTTTAAATCAGGTTTTAGTGGTTGAACACTTGAAGGTATGGACTCAATTGATTATGGTGGCAATTCCTCAATTATTGGTCTCTAACTATTTGCCTTTGATTCTTCCTGAAAATAAACCATTTGCAAATCTTCAGATTCATTAAACTCAGTTTCACTGGAAGTATTTTTAAATTGATCATAAATTAATTTTTCAATAAAATCTACTTCTTGTAAATCATTATCATCTCTAGGTTGCTTGCAAATATCAAAAACATTCATCTCCAATGTCATCTTTCCAAAAGATAACTTGATCAGTCCATTCCTACAATTAATCAATGCATTAGAAGTTGCAAGAAATGGACGTTCTTAAATAACTAGAATTGAATTACATCTTTCAACAGGTTGTGTATCCAAGAAAACAAAATCCACATGATAAATGAATTTATCAACTTGTACTAACACATCTTCAACTATTCCTCTAGACACTTGTACAGATCTATCAGCAAGTAAAAGAGTTGCAGAAGTTGGTTTTAACTCACCTAGATTGAAACTTTGAAAAACCGAATATGGAAGTAAATTCACACTAACTCCAAGATCAAGTAAAACTCTTTTAATTTTATGTTCTCCAATAAAGCATGAAATTGTAGGACAAGTTGCAGAAGTTGGTTTTAACTCACCTAGATTGAAACTTTGAAAAACCGAATATGGAAGTAAATTCACACTAGCTCCAAGATCAACTAAAACTCTTTTAATTTTATGTTCTCCAATAAAGCATGAAATTGTAGGACAACCAAGGTTTTTATATTTCAAAGCATTATTGTTTTGAAGAATGGCACTTACTTGTTTGGCTAAAAAGGCTTTCTTTTTCACATTTAGTTTTCTCTTCACGGTGCACAAGTCTTTCAAAAATTTAGCATAAGAACAAAGGTATATTGATCCTTACCTGGTTGAAAGTTTCAAAGATTTCAGAATTGTGATTGACTTTTCTTTGTTTAGTCATAGCATGAGGAAATGTTTCTCCTGGTTTTTTAGTGAAAGTGGTGATTTGTCTTTTGAAAAAGTTTGTTCTATGAGAAGGAAAAAACTTCTTCAAAAACTGTTGTTGCATTTCATCCCAGGCACGAATGGATCTTGACCTAAGATTTTGTAGCCATGTTTTAGCTTTATCTTTTAATGAAAAAGGAAAAAGTTTTAATCTGATGGTGTTCGTGCTACAATTTAAGTCATTATAAATGTTACAAACCTCTTCAAATTATATCAAATGCAAGTATGGATTTTCTAGATCTAAGCCATGAAAAGTAGGTCAAAGTTGAATAATTTCTGGCTTAAAATTAAAGTAAGATGCATCAGGAGGAAAAACTATACATGATGGTGCACTTGTTCATGTTGCATTCATGTGGTCTCTAAGTGTCCTAACATGATTATTCTAATTATTCTCATTATGAAGTGATTGGTTATTCTCTTTGGCCATGTTTTTAGATGAAGATGAGGATTTCTTAGAAAGTCTACCATTTAATGTGTGTGACCAAACTCTCATGCAAGTGCAAAAGGAAAGAAAAAGAAGCAAAACTTAGATAAGAGAAAAGTGTGAAAAGAAAAAAAAATAAAAAAAAAATTATAAAATAATTTACCTCCCCGGCAACTGTGCCAAAAACTTGACACGATCAAAAGATTGATGTCTTATCCCAAGTGCAGAAGTGTCGAAGTAATAAATAACCCGACAAGACCGGGATCGAACTATAAGGAGGTCAACAATATAAAATTACAAATAATAAATGAAAAGGTGTTGAAGAGAACTTTTGAGATGTGATATTGATGTAAGGACTAAATAAGGATAAAACAAATGTCAAGGTTAGAGGATTCACTAATCGTATTTCAAATAAGTATAATATAAACTCTTTTTATTTCTCAACTAGAAACCACACACAAAGGAGTTTCCAATCAGATTATAAATTATTAACATGATTATATTAATTATCTTATGTGTAATGTCAATACATATAAATGTTGTTAGGTATTCATGATGATAACTTATGTTAACAACAAATCAAGTTCCTTTCATAGCACAGGTGTCGATTATACCATACAGTTGGCTATGAAAGGATCAAGTATTTGTTGTACCAAGGATTGTTCAACACAAATCTGGATTAATTATTTAACAAGTAAGGTATTATAAGTGAGTAAGATAACAAATACAAAGCATGTTAGTATCAAACATTAAAGTCCATATTACGTTTATACGATATTTATTCTTACATCATTAGTGTAACCTTTTCACTTTGACATAATAACTTAGCTAAACATTATGAATAAGAGAAACATAAATAGACTAGATAAGAACATAGTTATGATGAAAAACATAAACAAGAGATTAATGAAAGCAAAACTTAAACATTACAAAGAAAGAGAACAGGAGCAAGACCTTGATCTGAAAATCGAGATGCCTAAATGAATGGAAAATGCCTCCTTTTATAGGAAAAAAAACTATTAATTTGGTAATTAACTATTGAATTAGTGGTCAACTAATGACTTAGTGGACTTGGTGGTTTAGGTATGGATTTGTTTTCTAGATGAAATGACATTTCTACAATCATAATTTGGCAACGTAGTCTTCATCAAAGTTGTAGGAATCCGTTTCCGCTTTCCACTAAAAGAAAAATGAGCTTATTTGGACTTCTAGAACCCGAGATATGGACTGAACACTGAACATTGGGCTGTAGGACAAATTTGGACTTCTCTTTCTCTCTACTCAGCTGCTGGTCAGATTTTTAAAGAGAAAAGGGGTGGCACTATTAAATTTATTTACAAGTTTCCCACTCATTTATGCCTCTTTAGATTTATAACATGGACTACCTAATTTTCTGCTTAAATTGTGAGTCATTCTCAAACTCTGATCGACTTGAAATTTTAAATCAATGTTGTAAAACATGCCATGAAACTCTATGAAAACTTGGAGCCCGATCCAGCGGTTACATTAAAAGTTATGTGTGATGAAATAAAACTACTCAGTTGGTGGTTTTACACTAAAAATGTAAATTTTCTTGTTTAATCCTTGCAAATATTATACCAATTATTCTAATAAATACACAAGAACATTTTCTTATGCCAAAATATATTTATTTGGCTTTTTCACTATTTATTTTATTTACAAACTTTTTACCATTTTATGATAATGTTATTGATTTTTGACTTATGCTCACAGCATTACTTTTTCTTTGTGTAGTATCCTTTCTTATAGTGTTTTTTTTTTAAGACCACACTGATTCCTTGAGATCATTTTCTTATTTTCGTTATTCTTTTATCAATCAAAACATGTTATCGGTTTTACCAATGTTATAGATTTTAACCTATAAAATTCATAATCTTCATTTCAATTTTAACATTACCTTTAAATTTATTTATGGAGGTCATCCTCCCCAATACATATCAAAATTATTATTATCTCCATCATTTATTCACTTTTTTTCATCCTGAACTTCAATTACTCCTTGGAACCTTATTACTCTCGATCATACTTTTACACGGGAGTTTACAAGTATCATTGTATTTTCTATTCTAATATGTCATGTATAAGTTTTTTTGATCTAGTCCTTCTTTTGATTTTTATTTTTTTTCCTTGGTCATTTTATAAAATTTTTGATGTTTTCGATTTCGTTCTCTAATCTAAGTTTATGGTGTATTGTTTTTTCAAACTTGTTCCTTATTTTTTTTTTTCATTTTGTTAGATTTATTTTTCTTTTCAATTTAACCCTTCAATTAAAAAGTTTTTCTTTCCCTTTATTTTATTTTTTATTTTTTATTTTTAATTTCACCCTTATTCTTTAAATTTTATTTTTTTTATTTTAGATCCTTTTATGTAATTAATTGTTTTCCCGATTTTATCCTTCGGATTTGATTTATTGGGGATTGGGTTTCGTGGTTTTCTCATATATGGTGCTTCTGATCAAATGACCCGAGTCATGTGTTTGAAAAGTTAATGCAGTTCAACATCTTCTTATTTTAGCTTATTCTTTTATGATTTCTTTGTTTGTGTCGTACATGTGTGGTGTTACGGCGTTCATCCTCTCGGATCAGGATTTTGGTGGTGTGCTAAGAACAAGGAATTTGTGTATTTTTTATGGTTAAAAAGGTTTGGAGTTGCCGTGTAGTATTTTGGTAATTAGAAATCTTAACTAGTCTTTAGAGTATAGAGAAGGAGACTGGTTGTATATAGAAATGACAATATCACCCCCGGTACATTTTATCTAAGGTAAGCAACACTATTCATTTGTTCGATTATTAATAAAGCTCTATTATGTTTTTCTAATCATTAGTTTGTTTATTGATTAAAGCAAGTCCACCCCTGTAGAGTTGAGCCAAAACATATTTTTTGCATTTATTTCTTTTAATATCGGGTATAATCTTATCTTTAAGCTCATAATTCTTGATATTAAAAATAAACAAATTAGTTTCTTTTTGTGTTTTTGACATTTAGACCAAGTTCTCGTTACTTTAATAAACTTATTATTAAATCCATGATGCATGCAAAATTTAAAAACTACTTTTTTTATTTTTCTTGGTATGCTAAATCATGCAATATTTTTTTGTTTTTTATTTTTTGTATTTTTTATTTAAAAATAGAAACATGATTTTTTAGAGAAACGCAACCATATGCAATTTAAAAATTAAATGTATATTTTAAAGAAGGATTTTTTTATTTTTATATTTGAAAAAAAAAACTAGTTTATTTAATACCGAGAAAGTGTCTTACGTATAAGTTCACAACCCCAAATATTAAATATGAAAAGGGAAAAATTCCTTCTTTTTTATGTTGACACTCCTTCGAAGCTTTAGAAATCGATTCTGCAAAAAAAAAGGCAAAAAAAAACATAACCTCCGAACTTGAAACTTATCATAAAAATGTGTTTGCAAACATGTCTTGACGACCTGAAAACGTATTTTTTTATTTAATAAATTGAAGTCTTTCTAATCATGGCCTTAAGCTTTAAGAGGCTCGGCCTAGCCACATGAACTAGGCTTCCCAGCCTGACCTGTGGACTAAAAACACAACCCACACTTAGAAAATAAATAACGAAGATCAAAAGGGTGTTTTCATTTTAATTTTCTCATGAACAAAAACACAATATGAGCCCAGAACTTCAATCGAAGATAAAAACCAAATTATACCAAATTAAAATCACAGAGAGATAGTACATGGAAGATTAAGGCATAATGATGCAGCAAATAGGAAAAATAAACCATAAATCGCATGAATCAACTCCAATATTCCTAAAGCTAAACCAAGATATTCAAAGGTGTGGTGGTTTTGCTGTGCAAAATAGACTATGCTCCCTCTCACATTTCACTATGGATTAGAGCAGTGAATTTTTTTCTTTTTTATTTTGGTAATCAAACTTTTTTTCTCTTTGATTGCATCCTTTTGTAACCAAATTAATGATCAATTTCTTATAATTTGTTATAGAAAGACACAATTGAGAGAAAAAGGACTAGAGTCCAGTATGAAACTCATTGTGAAAAAGTTTGTTTTCGTCTCCATTCTTTCCTTTTTCTATCACAATCCCTATATTTAAAAAAAAATAGTTCAAAACTTTATTTATTTTTATTTTTTTAATCGCTAGTTTAAAAGTGGAGAGAGAAAATCACTGAAAAATAGCAATATAGAGAGAATGTCATTGGTCGGCCACTTTCTGCTTATGAAAAATATTTTCATTTGTGTTAACGGATTCCATTCGATAAGATAAGTTCCATAGAGGTGTTTTTTTTCTTTTCATCTTGTAGAAAAAAATAGATTGAGATTGGAGATGACTTTTTCTTTGGGTTTGATTTGCGTTTTCAGAAAAGTTTAGGGGTTTTTTGGGTTGATTCGTTGGTTTTTTTATCATAATAATATTACGTGTTTTCGGTGAAAATTGGTTGAAAATGTATTTTTAGATCAGAAAACATCTGCTCAATTTTCTAACTATGTGTTTGTGGTGGGAAACTAGGGTAGAAAACAACGCATCATCTAATTTTTTTAAAAAAAATAGGGGCATTTTTTGTGGAAAAAAAGAGAGAGAGAAAAAAAAGCTAGTCATGCATGACTTTGCTTTTAACATGCCTGTTTTTTAGCTTTGATTTATTTATTTTTATCTAAATATAAATTAATTAAAATAAAATAACTAAATGTAAGTGTGGGATGCCTAACATAGCAGGTATTATATTTTAATTAAGATTAATTGAAATAAATAAATTTAAAAAATATTTTTAGTTTTTTAATAAAACATCATTTAATTTTTAGTTGGTCTACAGATAAGATTGGAACATTTTTATGATATTAATAGGTGTTCAACTCTATATAATAGTTTTTTTTCTTTGATTTTATTTCATTTCTTTTATGTGTTTGTCTATTTTTATTATTATTTAATTAAATAAAAAAAACTAGTTTCAAAAAACAAAGTTATTGAAGATAGCTGGATTCATGGACTGGTATTCCGAGATTGAATATATTGATTTAGATATACTTCTTAACTTTTCAATCTAGCTTTTGATCAAACATTGTTTAATTTTTGCTCGGTTTTCAAAATTGATTTTAAAAAATAAAATTATTAAATATAATCGGATTCATGGTCTAGATCTATATTTATCTTTTAGTATTTTAACTTTGATGATTTTTTTTATTTAATTTAACACATGTATCAGCTTTTAATTTAGATGATTTAGATGAGTCAGTAGAGCCAGATAATCCATCTTGATAATTTAGATGAATAGGGCTAAGGGGACAAAGGCAGAGAAAGGAGAAACACAAATTGGTTTTGGTTTTGGTTTAGGTGTGAAATGTATGACCAAATTCCCAAAGTTGCAGGCGAAATGACAGATACAGCAATCTTTATTCCATCTCTGTCTCTTAAAGTGCTTTTATCAGAAGCCTGAAGCACCGGCCTCTGACCCCAGAATCACAAAATCAATGATTTCATCGTGTTTGTAACATTTTCTTTTCTTTTTGGTTCTTTGATTGGCAGCTAGACTTTAATTCATTTACACTTGTCTGGAGCGAGCTAAACAATAATAAAGAAGACAAAGATTCTTGACTCTTATGCTTAAAAGCTGCAGAAATCCCATTCAGCATCATTGAAGCTTTTCCAACATACTGACATGGCATTGCATAAAGGATCCATCTCGTGAGACATTTTGGATTATTATAAGCATGAAATTAGAAAGGCAACATTTAAGCACAATATATATCCAGAAATCCCAGAATCAATTGCTAAAAGGAGCTTGAGGAAGAGGAAATAATTTATATTGGCAATCTTATTATTCATGTTGGCAATGGCAGCTGTCTTATAAGGCGCATCGAAGTGCCTGAAATTCACGAGCAGGACTCCTAGGGTTGATGGAGGTGAGGTACGCGTCGACCATACTACACTAGTCCTACATTAATGTGCAATGTGTTCATATATGTTGATAAAGAGAATTGTAAATTTTTATTTTCTTTTATGGGGTTATTTTAGTCTAATAGATAGATTTAACGGATTGATTTAAGTTGTTTTTTATTAAAAAAATTAATTATATTCTTTAATATTGAGCTAATTAGAGATTAAAATTCATGATTTGTTTCAATCTACTTTCCATATGATTATCTCGATCTTATAGCTCGGGTCGTAGGTTTGATAGGTTAACTTATGTTACTTTTTTAGCTCCTTTTTAATTGTTTTTTTTTAATTTTATTCTTCAACATTAAATTGATTAGGAATTAGATTTCATAATTTATTTTGATTTGTTTTCTATGAAGTTATCATTATCTCATAATTCAGGCACAGATTTGACAGATTAACCCGAGTTGACCTCAAATCAATCTATGTTGTTATTTTAATATTAAAAAAAACATCTTGAAATTTTTTAGTCAAATTATATTTTTAAAAGTTATATAAATTACTTTTAAACCCATAAAATCAACTAAATTATATCAAATTAATCCACACAGATTTTTTTTAACTAATTAATTTTATTTTATATTCAAGAATAACTCGACCCGAGCTATAAGGTATCGCAGTTCAATTATATGGTATATACTAATTAAATACAGCACCCATCACCGTGAGCAAAGTCACTGTTGAGCTAATAATTATCTGCAGCTATGGCGAGAAACCCGCATCAAAACAATAAATGAAGTACTGTTGGCCTATCAGCCCCCGGCCCCGTGCAGGATTTCAGCATCATGGCTTGACTGCATAATACTTGGTCGCCATTAATGGCAGCTAATTAAGCATGCAGGAGGTTGATCTTTAAATGTTTTACCACAGACCAGAAAGGCGTCACTGCTATATGTAAGCAATCTGTGTCAAAATTGGAACATTTTATGACCTCTGATATAATTCTAACACCAAGTGTACGTTTTGAGGCCTGAAATTTCTCCAGAATTCCTGGTGAGTAATTTTGTTAGACAAATTTAAGTTTCATGGAAGCTTCGCATTTTAATTTCCACACGAATTGTTGGAGTTGCATGCGTTCCTCTGACCATTAGTAATTGGAATTTAATTGATGCTACAATTAGTCACTACGTCGAGGCCATAGGTCATGTATGCTTCCATCACTGTCAACATCACCAACGGAGAAATTTGTAGAGCCTGCAATGCCTCCAGCACCAAATTTTCCATGCCGACCAGGAACCACGCAGGCTAGCTTTTCACCGAAAATACGCCAGGGATTGGCAAGCAAAGTCATGGTCTAGAACTTTCCATTCTTTTTACAGGAGAAATTTGGTAATTAGCATATAAAAATAATAATAAATTAGCATATAAGCAAGAAATTTCCGCGAGATAACATTTTTTTTTTAATGTAATGGAGGTTTTGAACCGTGATATTTAATTACTTATTGAGTTTTTGAACTGTGATATCAATTAAATGCAGAACTAATCGGTCGACCAGTTCATAATGGTCAATTAATCAGTTGATCAATTCGAAAATAATAAAGAAAATCACAAAACTACCAAAATCAGGCCTAGAAATGATATTTTAAAAATCTAAAGATCTAATAGTCGAAATAACAAATCCATGCTACACTTGAAGGAAAACAGCATCTGAAAACTGCTATAAAAAATTAAATATTATCCAACGGTCGGATTAAAAGTTATAGTTCTTTTAAACTATCATTTTGGTCTGGCACGACCAAACATTCTCTTGTGCCTAGATCTGTTCTACTTGTCTATAAATGTATTTGTTATGTCATTCGCATAATTTTTCCGGGGCAAATCTTCATTTAGTTATGGCAGACTCACAATCACTCGTTATCGCAAGCCTGTCTACAGCATTGACACTCGTAAAATATATTTTGAAGAAAATTAATATAATTATAATTTTTATGTAAAATAATCTACCAATTCATATAACCGGATCAACTGATTGAGTTAGAAAATTAGAAATGAGACTACATATTAAGTTAACGTTATTTTGAAACAATACAAAATAAAAGTTTGTTATTTCACTAGATATATTTTTAATAGTATTATTTTACCAAGATTTTTAATTTTATGTGATAATGTTTTTTTAAAATCCCTTTTTATTCAAGAGCAAAATGTTTGTGAGCTATAAATTCTATAAAGCCCGTGCATTCGTGGGATGTATTGCAGCCACATAATTGAAGCTGCCATGTCAAAGAAATACCTTAGAATTGGAAGCTCGTGTGGAAAACTAATAAACAAATGTGTACCTAAATAGGTAGGTAACTACAAGCAAAATATGTGTGGTTCGAGACAATTTTGCCAGAGATGAAGAAAGAAATATGCAAATGCCAGCCGAGAAGGAATTGTTTATCATGCGTCAATTTTCTTACACATAAAGCAACGACGACAAAACTCACGAAGAGAAATTCCAGCCACAAACGAAGAAAGGTCTCACGCTGGGTTTCAGCTGTCAAAAGTGAGTGAGTAGCTGGATTTGATTAGCATGGGCTTAAAAAACTGCTTGACCTTCAAAGCACGAGCTAGCGAAGATCAAGAACAAATTTGTTTCAAACTGTAGCTGCTGACAGCCATAGATAAACCACGTTACCTCAGTTATAATGTTCACTTGGAAACAGCAGACGATCAGGAATCTTGAATTGTTTAAAACCCAGGCTGATAACAACAGATCAATGAGAAATTAATGGTCCTGGGCCCTAAAAAAATGTATTAATCAGGTGAAGTGTTGAGTAGGTAATAGGGAGTGGACAAATAGCTTTACATGGATGCTGACAGACATAGATATCAAAGCTCCACTTCTTACACCCACAATTACTTATTCCACATAGGACCACAAGGTCACCAAAGACTCCGAGTTCTCAACGCATAGGATGAGATACTGCATGCCGATTGGAGCTGGACTGATCAACTGGACAAGCCAATAATGAGCTGCTTTCCGCCGAAGATTTTGAAAGCTCCAAATTCTTCAGAAATCCACAGGAGAAAACAAGAGAAAAGATGACCGAAACCCTACGTGTCAAGAGGTTAACGGCTGGTCCCTTTGCATGAATGGTGACATGAATATTTTTTGCGTGTTGTGAGAGAAATTTTCTGTTTTTTTTTTTTCTGCGAAAACATTAACGTGGCATCCGGCTATTCAGTCATCTCCCATGTCCATGTCATCTTCCTCGGGCACCTTACATATCGGTGACTTCATGGCATGCCTTGCCCACATGAAAGCAACAATATGCAAATCCAATCGAGAACCTTCTTTAAAAATATCTCCATGCATATGCATCATCTCAATTTCTTTGCATCTCCAGAGAGATTAAAATTTACTATTTATGTTGCATGTGTGAATGTGATATTTGGATTCGTGTTGTATATTGATGATGCTAAGCTTTTATCATAGAGCTTCAACGTGGCGATTCGAGTACCTTAAATAGGTATGTTAGGTTGTCACACGGGCTTAATCTATAGTATAAACATGTACCAAACTATGATTTAAATAAGCAGCGGATAAGGATAGCAAATCAGATATGCTGCCTGAAGATGGCAGGTATGTGACATCTCAGCGCTCTTTAACGTAGACCAAGACATCTAACAATTATAGTAACATGGCATATTTGGCAGACGAATACGTTACCCAAGTATCTAATGCCAGCCATAAAATGCTATTTCTTGGTCGGATTAGGCTATACATTGTTTTATGCCAAAAGGGAAATCGACGACCATGTCTTGCAAGCATGAAGGAGCAGCTGACACCAGGAGATCAAAGTGGTAGATACGCAATCCATGCACGTTCGTGGGATTTTACTTGTA
>Ga0325410_1003320_pt1 | contig 18142 bp, 7 predicted proteins | sample PopdelMetagenome_16_FD_206182 | JGI IMG/M metagenome (GOLD analysis project Ga0325410, IMG submission 206182) | Populus deltoides microbial communities from Bellville, Georgia, United States - Xylem-PdIQD-R3 | ecosystem: Host-associated > Plants > Phyllosphere > Stem > Wood/Secondary xylem... | reverse complement strand
CTACATGCACGTGCAGTGCCACCTCATGCACACCCAACCCATTAAACTAGGGTGGTCGACAGCACCACGCTTCATCTGTATGAAGCCACTTTTCATCATATGCTCTCCCTCCCTCCCTCCCTCCCTCCCTCCCTCCCTCTCTCCCCAAGTGGTGGTACGTACAAACCAAGAGAAATGATAGCCATTCATTTATTTATTCCTTGCCGTCATCATTCACACATTCTTCTTGCTTCCCTCTCTCAAGACGACTCCTCTTGCTTAACCTTGCTCGACTTGCTTCTAGCCCTAAGTACGTACACATGTTAATGGTGATAATGGCTAGCTAGCTAGCACATTTGTACACTCACATCTTTAAAATACCGTTGGAAATCACCAACAAGCTCGTAGTGAATTCAATGTAACCATTATGGTAGGCCAGATCACCCACTTGCAATAGACAAAAACCAAGCTCAAAAGTCTTGCTCTATACATTTAATTCATGATACACTTAACATTTTATTCATTTTTCACCTGAGGATTATATAGCCAAAATAGAAGATTTCTGCTTAAAATTAATGGCGTCGTGTTTCATTGTGATTGAAGATGATCAATTGCATGTTTTTGCCTTTGTGCGAGATATTCATAAAAAAGAAAAGAAAAGAAAAGTCTCTAGCCCCTTGCAATTCTATCATTTTATGCATGCATACCAACAAATATATGCTAGCTGAAAGGCAAGCATTATAATGTTTTTTCTTCACAAGTCCCAGCTTTTAAGTTTTGGAATTTTCGCTGAGTTTTTTAACAATCATCAAACACTAATCTTATTTCTTTTGTCATTTCTTTTAACACTGTTTCAGGTACTCTTCATACTCGCCAGACTACACATACCCAGCGGTTTGTAGAAATTATTGCTTTTCGTTTGCTTTTTCCACACTACATATCTTAGGATGCGTTTTGAAGCATGCATGCATGCTTGCTTGCCTTCTTGCTTGCTTTTAGCAGACAACGACTCTTTTACTTTTTTTCTTGCAATTATTATTACTATTTTTTTCCCTTCATATTGAAGATTTCCTTTCTAGTTGCTCAAATAGTTTTTCCTTGAAAATAATTTGAATGACTTACTGTTTCAAAAGAATTTCACGTTGTGTCAGAGTACAAGATTTAACAGCTATTTTGTTATCCTTCCTCTTAAAGGTTCAAAATGGAAAGACGTTATAAGTATGATATATATATGTTAGGCATATCTACAATTTCTTTTTGTCATCATGTGAATTATTGATGGAGGGAAACATGCATCCGGTTTTATCATCAATTGAAGCTAGTCAGATGCTTAAAAAGTTAGGTTGGATTTTGCTTACTATGCTGCCATGTTTGGTGGCGGATGTTGCCATTTTAACTTTTATTACCACAACTGTCGACATGGCAACATTATATAGTTGTTTTGTACAACTTTAATTTGTGCAACAAATATTATTCACTGATTGATGTTCGAATGCAACTCTTTATTTTAGAGACATTGTTTTTGTCTAGAGAGATAGTTAAAATGCTCTTAATTGTTGATGCTTCGCTTGAAACATGTGAATATATATAGACTTATAGTATATAAAGAATCGTTTTGGGTTAGAGAAGGAAAATAGTGTTAAGATTTGTAGATCATGATGCCCTTCCATTGTATGTGCTCAATACGCTAAATTAAAGGGATGTCATGGTGCTTTGTCTTGTTATTCTTTGTCAATTTGAACATGGACAGTACTATATGATCCATTCTCCGCAACACTTTCATGGACCGGCTGTGAGGGCCGGTATGGTTTTTTTGTTAGATTGTGAGAAGACAGGAACAAGTTAAAACTTCAATAAATCCTGTTTCTTGGCTACATAGATTTCCTCAAAACCAAGATTTTAAATATTGTGCACACCCCAACACTCTGACAATTACCAATATTGACTTGGTTGGATTTTATCCTCTAATGACTTGTTTGGATTTTGGGTTTTGTGGTGCAGAGCTACTATAATATGTATGGAGGGGCAACTGCCCAGTACCCTATGTATGGAACTGGGCATGGTGGAATGATGAATGGTGCGGCTGCAGCCTTTTACCCCTATCTCCAATTTGGAGAAGGGAGTACTGGAGGAGCCACCAGCTACAGCAACACTTCTGGGCAGAGCTATGGTGTCCAGTACCCACACCACCTGTTTCAGTATTCATCCATTAATTCAAGTACTGGAGGATATCCACAACATTATGGTGCACCTATGTCTCTTGCCCCAACTGCAGCCTTGCCATCAGGTTTGCCCTCTTTATTATGGCTTCTTCTTATATATCTGGCCTTTAATGTTTCGACCAAATGTTGGACTGGAAAATTTGATTTTCATCGATATATATGTATAGTATCATTTACCTTTCCGCTTTACCAAGGAGGGTAAGTTTTAAACTATGCTTTCAATCATCCTCTTATATTTGAAATTCCACTGATTCATTTTTCAAACAAACATGTCCATGGATCAATAGCTTTAAAAATTTTAACAGCAAGAAGTGGTCCAAGTAATTATTGTCCTCTTATTAATTATGCCCTTTTCTTTTTGGAGGAGTACTAATATCTTTGGCAGTGTGTTTTGCTGTACCACAGGCGTGACCATGGCTCTACAAGCTCCACCAATTCCTCATCGCTAGAGGGTGTCCGAATCTAGCCACTACTACTCTATGTGTTTCCTCAGCTGCTTCATTTGAGGCCTCGAAAACCTTCGGCCTAACCATGGTTCTCTTTCTTTCTCTTCCTAACACAAGCCCATGCTTGGCTGTTGGGCTTTTGGACACGCAAAACCCCCCATAGGGGTTAAAATCATCTCCAAGAATTGGAGAGGCATGCATCTCCTTTCATTGCATCTTTTTGAAAGAAGGGTTCCTTGAAGAGAACCATTACTTATGTAATCACCAACTCAAGCTATTGGATTAGCTTGGTTGGAAAAAGTTTTCAATCACTAGGCCCAGAAAGGCCAAGTAAAACAACCATTTTGCAAATCATAGCCTAGGCAAGGCTAATCAACTTACAATGGTTTGCAAAAATGTAAATTGATCAAGAAAAATAGCAAACCCTTTATTTTCAAAGCAAATTTTTAAATGGGTAATCCCTCCAACAATGGCTAATCACCTGTTGAAGAGGCCGTTTTAGCAAAATCATGGGCATGGTTGCCCACAGTTTCTTTTGTGCATTAACATCTAGCAAGCTAGTCTTTAGGATTTTAGAACTAGGACATTGCAGTCATGTTTACATAAATGCTTTTACCAACTTTTAATTAATCTCAAACGTGTTTTAACACAAAAAAAATCTTTCCTTTGGGCGAGGGAGGAAAATCTTATTAACTCTAGTTTTTTTTTTTCTTGTAAATTTAATGGGGCTAAACTTTGGGAGTTTTTGCCCCTTTCAGTAAGCAATAGGAGGGGGTAGTGTTTGTTTATTTTGCATTTAGTTTTTATCTTATTACATCATGCTAAGAACTCCATAAATGGATGTGGAGCTCACAGCACCTGCATGTAACCCAGGGAGATATTTTGGTTCCCATGGGTTCTTCTCCTTTAACCCACCAACCATGGTTAGGACTTAGGTCATCTTTACCAATCTATGCCCTTCTCTCCAACTCTTTCTCTTTTCCTGCTCATGTCTCTCTCTCTCCACCTCTCTCTCTCTCTCTCCATGGAATTTTTACCTGGAGATGCACCAAAATACTTTTTATATTATGTATGAGCCTATGGTTTGGATTGTAACTAGAAAGCTACTTAGGACAACATTCATTCTCCAACCATGGTGGTTGAGATTGGACGTTACTTCTATGTCTTAATTTTGGACTACTATGCGTACTTCTTCGCATGCATGAGAAGCAACTTTAATTATTTTACGTTAACAATTTTGTCATGGTGAATTTCTTCATAATTTCGTCATGGTAATTTTCAATTTTTGGTTTTGAAAATTATCATGATTTGACGAAGAGCAATCACATTATTGTATGCTTGTATTGATGATTTGATCAACCTTTTGGCACAACCTTGTGTAAGTAAATCTTTTCTTTTCTTTTCTTTAATCATAACAAGGAGTGTATATTTTTTTCACTTCGTGTAAAGCAGCATCTGACCAATTTATAATAATAACTAGAGAATAAAAAAAGTTTTCATAACAAGTGTTTTTTTATGAAAAACAATGAGCTTTATTAAAGAACAGCAACAAGACAGAAGAGGCCATGAAGAAAATGGCAAGCTAAAGCAAAAGGATGAAAGAAAATAAACTAAAAGAGGAGCATGGAATTAGAACCAGCTGGCTATGAAATCCTCAAATCTACCCAAGCTTTGTATTGGCAAGCAATTGCACAATCTCTTATGGTGTGAATGAAGCCGACTTTCCTCGAAGCTTTAACATTTACCGCAATAGAGTTGAAATGAATTTGCATCCTCCATGACTTTGTTGAACGATCACTCATCCAATAAACTGCTTTGATTGAATCTAAATCCACCACCCACTCAAATGTCTGTACTATATGCTCAAATTATATTAAATCAATATCTCATTTGTTCTTTGTATGTTGTGATATTTAGAAACTTTGGAATAAAATCTTTATGGTGCATAAGGAATGAAGGATAAGAGGTTTATTATAAATCAAAACCCTTAAAGATAAAAAAAAAAAATACTATAAATATAGAAAGGTTTTTAAAATACTTAATTTTATTTCTGTATGTCTCTCATTTGCTAAAAAAATAATTACAACTCTTTATATAGAAAAAAAAAAAAAACTAGATAACCCTAATAATACTTAATAGGAAAAAATAAATTAGGGAAAAATATCCCCTTCAATTAGAAAAAAAAAACTAGAAAAGAATTATAGTAAAGAATAGGAAAATAAAATAGGAAGAAATAAAACTAACTAAGAAAAATATCTATTTTCTGGAAAAAAAAAAAAACTCCTATATCAATCTCTCCGGGTTGGAAAGAACATGTCCTTGAGTTTAGTCTTCAGTCAGAAATTACGCTTTATAAATAACATCTTTTATGTGTAAGTCATCCCATTGTGGATTCTTGACACCTTTATGCCAACCAACTCATCATGGATCCCTAATACAACACCCCTTATACGGGTCGTCCCATCGTAGATCCTATCATTAGGATTTCGAATGATAACAAATGGTGTAGATAAAAAAAAAATACATTAGTTTTTGGACATTGTTTCTTGATGGGGGAACCTCCCCATCTCCTTCTATACAAGCACATTCTATTTTATAACCTTTTCTAATCATGGTTGTTCTACAGCATACAACAAAACACACTAGTTCTTGGATATTATTTCTTGATGGGGGAACCTCCTTATCCCCTTCTATACAAGCACGTCATATTCTGTAACCTCTTCTAGCCATGGTTGTTTTACAGCACACAACAAAAAAAATAACCACCAATGATTCTTGGGCTCTGATATCAAATAGCGCAGACGAAGCAAAGGATAAAGGGTTTGTTACAAGTCAAAAAACCTCAAAGACCAAGAACACTATAAATATGAGAAAACTCTCAAAATACTTAATTTTATTCCTTTATGTCTCTCATTTTCCAAAAGACTATTACAACCCTTTATATATATAAAAAAAAAACTAAATACCCTAATAATATTAAATAGAAAAATAAATAAATTAGAGAAAAATATCCCTTTCAAAAAGGAAAAGGCTAGAAAAATATCATAATAAAAAATAGAAAAATAAAATAAGAAGAAATAAAATTAACTTTAAAAATATCTCTTTCTAAAATAGCTCTTGCATCTGATTGCTTAGTACGACTTTAGTTGACATTTTTGTGTGATGTCTAATCTAGTAAAATCAGTTCAAGCAGTTAGGATTTTATGTCAAGGGAAATATGTTGAGAAAGATATGGTTTTTAAACTTTATATATGATGAAATCATAGAAAAACCACACCTAGAAATTGATTTTCTCTAGCTGAGTTCATTGGGCTTTGAAAATTGGCCTAACAGAGTTACATGGTAGTTCAATTGGGTTGGAAAAAAATCAGCCCAAAGGTAGCTCAGTCGGGCTAAAAGATTTAGCCAAACCGATACTCAGTTGGGTAAGTCCAAAATTATTATTTTTCACATCATTTACCCCTTAAGTCATGTAAATGTACATGTTTGGAAGACTTTAATTTGTTAAAAAACAGGAGAAAATACTAAAAGTGTAAAAGTTTACCTTTATATATGCACAAAAATGTTGCGTTTATGGGCATGCCTTTAAATACTTGTTGTTTTTTTAAATTTTGAAGACAAGTGGTCACAAGAATCTAAAGATAATTGGTCACGAGATTTGAACACAATTGGAGAATCAATTGAGATTTGCCATTGAAATTTTAATAAGACATTTCATGTTTAAAGACATAAAGATGCGCTATTTTAAAAAAAAAATCAAAAGATGATGGAGATATAATTTTTGAGATATACATTATATAAGGTAGTACCTCACGAGGATTGTTTTCTATTTGTTCATATTGTATCTCTTCTTATACGATTCAAGCACAGTTAGATTCAAATTTTACGTAAACTTTTCTACTATTTAGTTTTACGCTATGGAGCATTACTTTCAAATCAATCGTTAGATTGAGCTGAGTTATTTAAACATGTTATTCTATATTGGGTTAAAATTTTAGATCGATCAGAGTTTGCGAAGGTATTATTTTAGAGGGTTAAAGTTATTGGACAAATCTTGTCAAATATGTATGTCTAGACCTTCATTTATTGTTCAAACTATATTTAGATCTATAGAAAGAATTATGCTAAGATTCAAATTGGGTTGAAAAGTACACATTCTTACCTTCCTGGAAATATATGGTAGGTCTACTAATTCATATGGACAAAGGAGAACATGTTTGAAGTCAAGACTAAAATCTATCAGGAATATACGAAAATTAAAAAAAAAACATTTTTTTCTTGTGTATTATTGATTCCAGTCAATACAAGGATTCCTTAATGCTCTTGTAAACATGTGTGGCAGCTATTGGATTACCTATTCTACAAGGATTTCATGTCAAACAATAAGACATTTATGGCATCAACTATTATCTATATTTTGTAAGAATTTCATATCCATTATGGAATGTATGTAGTGGCAAGGAGGCTTGGGACTTTTTTTTTTATAGGATTTCCTTATTCAAAAGGAAGATTATAAGAGGCTATTTAAAGAAAATATTTCAGTCATTTTCCTTTTTATTTTTTATAATAGTTGGAAAAGGAAAGAAACTTTAGCATTCAAGACAACATCTTTCAAGCAAGGAAAAAGGATTAATGAATGACACAAATGGACGTTCTTTCTTCTACAAGTTTCAGATTCGAATACAATGGATCTAATGCAAAGAGATACGATTTTAGGGCTATTTTGATAACTTGTATTAATTTGAATATTTTTTAAGGTTTATTTATTTTCTTAATTATTATTTGGGATAATTATATTTTAGTTTTAAGGCTTTTATTTCTATTAGATTTGTTTTAGCCCAAAATCAATGTTTAGATTTATTTTCAAAATTAGGCTTATGCTTAGATGAGTTTTTTAGTTAAGACCCGTTAGTATGCAGCCTAATATGGGACTATTAGGGTTATTATATTAGGAATATATTATGTTTTGTTTTGCTACAAGTTTAGGCAACCTTTAGATATTAATAAAATTGAGTTTTTCTTAAGCAAACTTCTTCTTTTTTGCTGGGACAAAAAGTAAATCCGACTTATCAAGGTATAATTGACCTTGTATCATCTTTTATAATCATTCAATATTACTTGTGGTTCTTAGTTACAGGTTAACTCTGGGTTAAGATTCAACCAAACTTGATTATTCAACTTCTAGGGGAAATTATCATCTTCATTGTGGGTTGCGTGACAACGTGATCGCAAAGCTCATATCATCTTCTTTCATAAGTTTTTTAAAGTTCCTTTTTTAGAGATTAGTCTTTCTATCTCTTTTGTGAGTGCATAACACTTTTATGTATCGTTTCTATGATTATGATGAATGAGATAGAATTTGTTGGGGTTCCTTGTGTTTGAACCACTTTTCATTGGAAGTAGGTATTACAAAAGGTTTTTTCTATTTATAGCAACCAACTCCATAGCAAATGGTATTATAAGAGGTATAGTTACGAGCTTGTGGAATGTCAGGCGATCATGAGTGTGCCCTTGTACTTCTTTTGGATGATCTCGTTGGATATTAATGGCATGATAGAGACTCTTCTTATGTATGGAAATGTGGGTACCTTTATCTGGTCACACTAGCTTCTTCTGATGCCTTTGTCAGGTCACGCTAGCTTCTTCTATCCTGATGTAATTTTTCATTGTGTGTTTGATGCTAAGGAGGTTTTTGTCAAGAACTATGTATAACCTCTCCTATAAAAAATAGTTGTAAACTTCATTGATCAGGGCTTCGATGGTGATGGGCTCAAGCAAATTCTACATGGTTAGCATTTCCTCATTGAATCTCTAGAGATATGCCCTTATGCTTTCATCATTTCATTGTTTAATGGCAAAGAGCTTTTTGGTGCTCTTTTTGGCAAGAATATTGGTATTGAAATGAGAGATGAGCTTTATAAAGAGATCAAGAAGACCTATTAGATCCATGAAAAGTTGCAGGGAAAATTATGTATATGGCGTCATTTTTTATTGTTATTGGCTCTAAGATGCTTATAATATTTTGTATGTGCTCTCCGGGGTCTGTTAGGCCATTATAATTGTCTAAGTTGGCTTTAGAAATGATATAATCCTTAGTAAAGTGAGTGTGTAGCACTCCATGACAAAGTAGAGACTCTTTCACTTGGTGGGAATGGTGTGCATGAGTTAATGTTGGTGCAATCTCGTGCATGTCTTACTTAGGTTTTTTTTTTATGGGGAGCATATGAACGAGAAGACCAAAACTCAAAAAAATATTGATGGAAATGGCTATATTTATGGCTTGGATTTGCTAGGGAAAATTGGCTAATTTGAAGAGTTGGAGTATGACGCCTATTAGTTATATTGTTTTGCTATTTTCTTCCTGAAACTAGAGTTATGTGCATCTAGTGATGTGGGTTCAATTTTCTATTAGTTGTACTAAAGAGAGTGAAGTTTTTTTTTTTTTTATGACTAGAACAATGTTGTTAAGTACTTGCACCTATTAGAAGAGTTGTTGAATACCTAGGAGAACTCAAGTCTTTATAGGGAGATCAGTTACTATCTCATATACTAGAGTCTCGTTAGCCATGAAATTTTTTTTATAAAAGTTGAAAGGGAATGAAAAGATTTTTTTGTTTTGACTCCCACAAACGACATCACTAATAAATTCATAGAAAAACTTTACATATAAGTGGACTTTCTGGCTGAGTTATGAGCTTGAGTTGTATCTACAAAACAAGTTCTTAGTGGAATAAGGGATATTCTTATGCTTAAGTTAGTATTTGAATTTTGAATGCTCAAGTGATAAGCATAAAAATCAAGAAGATAAAAAATTTATTTTTTGTAAGTAAAGAAGATATTTGTATTCTTTTTGTTCTCTACGTGGAGAAATTCATATACTTACTTAAGTAAGTTTTCAATTCTTTTTCCTTTTAACCTATATTTTTCATTAGCAACAATAAGGTTATTTTCTCTTAATCACATTTTGTAAACTATTTCATTCACTCACAATTTCCTCACTACAAATTTATATCAAATGTTTTCTATTTTTCACTTACCATGGTAGGCTCCTTCTCTCTTTCAATCACCATAATTCCTTTTTTTTATTTTTTCCTTGATTTACACATGTACACATTCAAAAACAAATTATTTTAATCCACCCCTAAATTTCTTCTTCCATGGTCGGCCATACACCATAAAACACAACAATAAGTTTTGTCAGATTTTTCTATAATTTCACTAGTATGAAAACTAAATACAAATCAATAATACTAATTGAAACTAATTTTTCAAGAAACCCAATTCATCCATAACAAACACCAAATACAACTTGAAAATTTCAACTCAAATCATCTAATTCTCATGTAAACTTGTTAAAATCAAAAGAGAATACCTTACAAAGTACTTGTATAAGCCTTAAATGTGCTCTAAATGAATTTCTAGAATTCCCTTTCTTTGCTCCTTCCTTTGTTATCCCTTTTTTCCCTTTTTTTTACCTCCCCACACTTATTTTCCTCTTATTTTGGTGTTTAACACACTTAATTCTTACTAATCTATAAAATTTTCTCTTTAATTTCCATTTTTTCCTAAGTTTTTTTCCCAAGTCTCCTAAGAATTTTCTAGAGTTCTTTCCTTTTCTCCTTTATAGTTTTGATCGGCCAAGCATCCCATACATACACACACACACACACACACACACACACACACACATCACAATTTGGTTAATTTCCTATATGTCCCATTTTTATACCTTTCATATTTTCGAGTAAATTTTACATGATCGTAAACCCTGTTTTCATTGACTTTAAAACAAGGCATTTTAAATTTTATTATACTATATGTTACCATAAGTCTTTTATCATTTATTTATTTCATTTGGTTATAATTCGTGTTTTTTTGTTTTTTATTTTTCAGATATTTTTCATAATTCATTTTTTTTTAGGAGGCGGTAGGGCGTATTTTCCAAACAAGCTCATATCCTAAAACTAGAGGCATGAAAAATATTTTAAGGTCATGTTTGGTAAACCCACCTAAAAAAAAATAGTTTTCTGTTGGAAAAAATAAGGCATGTGAAACACACCTATAAATATGGGTTGGTCTTAGCCCATCCATATGGGCTGGGCTTAGTGGACCCAATACTCGAGCCCACGTATACAAGTTGGTCTTAGACCCAGCCCAACCTAATTTTATTCAGGCTGACAGATGACCCAAAGGAATTTTTTATAAAATTCAGCCCACCCACATGGGCTAGGCTAAGGCAAGAGGTCCAACCTCCATTTCTTTACCACTGTTATACATGTTGCAAGTTGGTTTTTCTAGCCATAATACAATTATCCAAGCATGATTTACATGGAAAGGCATGAAGAGAAGAAGCTTACATGGCATGGGAAGGAGCTTGGTAGTGGCGGTGCTTCCATTGTTGGTGGCTCATGGTGGCTACTAGAGAATGAAGAAAAAAGAAACAGTGGAGTTAGTTGTTGATGGTTAATAGTGCATGAAGGGTTGGTTTTATTTCATTACAAAGGAAAGATGTTTGTTTTTTTAGTCTTCTTCTAGTTTGTGTGCAAGATGGTGGTTGATTTTATCTTTTTTTTCTCTCTTTTTTCTAGTTTTTCTCCTCTCTTTTCTTTTAGTTTTTCTCTCTTTCTTCACTTGAATTTCACCCCTATTTATAAAGGGTGAAAGAGGTGTTCGGGGTCCCTTCCAAGCATCAAACCAGGTTGTTAAGGCTAGCCAATCAACAACTTTGGGTCAATTTTTTAGCGGTTTGATGGATGGAAAATTGATGGGAATAGGGCTAACGATGTAGTACAAAATCAGGGCTACTAGAGGGTGCATTTGTGTCTTACCTAAGGCATTGGTACATTAAAAGGCTCTGCATAAAAGGTCTCTTAATCAGCTTTTACAAGACAAAAAAAAAAAAAGACAATGAATAGTGCCAGAAGACGCGTCATCTGGCTTTATTTTTTTTTACTAGGCGTTGAACAAAACGATGCTGTTTTAAACCAAAACATGTTATTTTATTTAAATGAAACAATGTTGTTTTGGCCATCCTAAACTAAATTAGGTCATAGATCCGTTTTTTATTTCAATCTCTTTGAATTTGTTCAATTAGGTCCTCAATTGAATTTTGATTTGAGAATTAATTCAATTTTACCCCTACAAAATTTTAGAGAGACCCTCTGATTTAGCTCGTTTTTCAACTTGATCTTTGATCTCGAATATTTTCAATTATATTCTCAATTGACCTTCAAACTTCTACTTTTTTTAATTTCACCCTTATTTTCAACCGAATTTGATCCCTGAATTCATGCGCCTTATTTAGGGGGTGCCTTAATCTGTGTGTAGATTTTTTCTTTATCCAGAAAGGGGGAAAGCTATCATACAACACATGGTCAAGATATATCTTGATTAGGACCTTAACCTTTGTTTTAGTATTCATATCAAATTCAAGCTAAGAAAATCTTTGAAGTGTTTTTGTTCATATGTGCTTGGTGTTCGTGTGATATGTTGATATATGGTTGTAAGAGGAATTTGGTTATGAAGTTGCTTTCTTCCTCCTTCTTCCCTATCGAAACTTCCCATCTTCATCTCTTCCTCCTTTTTAACTAGCAAAGGGATGTGCTACTAAAAAGTTGGCTGAAGAATCTTTATATTTATTGGAAGCCTTGAAACTTCTGCATCTGAATGTTGGCTAAAATTGTGCTTTTAGAAGGTTCCCCTCCCAGCCTCTCCTTGTGGTTTTGGAGTTTCTTTACTCCATTTATGTAATCCTAGTGTTATTTTCTGGATAAAGAGGATTTATAAACATATTGATCGCTTACCCGCTGAAAGTACAACATGTGTCTAAAAGGGTTTCCAATCTTCTTGTGTTAATTTTCTTTTACCACTCCCTCGCTGGTAGCTAATTTCTTATAATGTTGTTCAGTAAATAGAAGTTGTTTCTAACTTTTGAAGTGTTTAGTTTTTTTGTTTCTTTATTGTATATTTTATTCAATTTGATTTTAGCTGAATACCCTTTAAACATACTAGGTTGTCTGAAGTGATACATAAACCCGATGGTGTTTCTGAAGTTGTTTCAAACTCTTTGATTCCTTTGCATTATTCATTCTATTGGTTTTCTGGACTTGCTTCTGATTATTACTGTCTAAACAGGAATGCACTTGGGAAACGTAGTAATGTTAGAGATGGTTTAGCATTGCATGCATGCTTTAACTTTCCAGGCTGTCTCTTCTACTGGCAGGCAGAGTTCTGCTGGTCATGGTACCAAGGCATCCATACAAATGGTTTTCTAGGTGTCTTGCAACTTTGGATATTATGTCTTGTTATGTAACTAAAACTGGAATTTTGCAGATCGCATATTTGCTCGATATTGTATTTTCAAGGGCAAACCTGCGCTCTCTGTTGAACCTGTTCTTCCAACTCTCTCCAAGTTCGGTGGAGGTATAACTTTTTGTTGCTTGTATACTTCTGTCCACCTCAAACAGAGTTGCTCCTCATCTTTCTTCTTTCTTAACAGTCTGGGAATCTTAGAGTTGACTGACGTGGTTCCATGATGTTGACTTTCTTACCTGCTATAGGTGAGCGTAAGTATAACTACGAAAAGAGACAGGTAAAGTTTTCTCGATTATTTCATCACTACTATCTTACTCTATTTATCAATCATGCCCAGGCCATGTAATCTTTTCACCACAGGACTTGATCACTCCATTAATCTTTTCTTTCTTTAAATTTATATTATAAACAAATCATGCAAGGAATATTATGAAGGGATTTTACCTACATCGATGATATTGTGAAGGGTTGTTTGGGTTCGTTGGATACAGCAGAGAAGAGTACCGGGAATGGAGGGAAGAAGAAAGGGCCGGCACAGTTGAGGGTTTTCAATTTGGGGAATAAATCCCTGTGCCAGTTACTGATCTTGTTAGTATTTTGGAAAGGCTTTTGAAGGTTGAGGCTAAAAGGAATGTTATGAAGTTGCCACACAACGGGGATGTTCCATATACACGCAAATATTAGTTATGCTCAGAAGGAATTTGGATACAAGCCTGCCACGGATCTGCAGACTGGGTTGAAGAAATTCGTGCGGTGGTACCTCAGTTACTATGGAGACAAGAACGCTGTTGGGCGAAAGCTTCAACTTGGTTTTTTTCATCACCTTCCTTACAACATACTAACTTACAATAGCATCAGCTGAATATGTGCCAAGTTTGCATGTCATGACAGCTGAAGAACTAAGTCTTATCAAATGTAAACTACCATCTTATGAGTCGAAAGGAGGACCACCTACAATCAAATTTAGGTCGTCTGGAAGGGTATAGGCCGTCTATCAGGCCAGGATTCTATTCTTTCAAAATACTTGACAGGTATGGTGCCGTCAAAACCTTCTGTCAAAATCACCCTATTGTCTGAAATGTAAAGCTTCATCCCCTCTGAAATCAAACATAATTGCAAACACAGAACAAGGAATCAGTTATCACCCATGCTTGTCCGCCATTATACTAAATTTTTTACTCAACATGTATACATATTTTATCTAACTTGTTATCTGGTTGAAAAGATCAGAGGTGTTGATGTTTATACCTTCAAGTGCTTTTCTGACATCAAGAAATATCAAAACATTAACATCCCGTCTCATACCTGAAAGATGAAAAGTCAAGTATATCACACAAAGCCATCAACAATCTTAAAAAGTATGCTAAGTGATTTATCAATTAGATAGCCTTGCTTCATTGAACATGAGCTAATCAAGGTTCAGATTTGAGAAACAATTGCAAAAGGCACCAACAAAAGATACTCCCAGCTAGCAACTAAAGCACTCCCTCCCTTCTTCCATCACTGGCTTTCTTTCAAATTAGGGCTACAAAAGGGTGTTCTTGTAAACATTGGAGCACTCAAGTAAATTCTATTGAAATGACCTGCCATTCGTTACCATGGGCAATTTTCCTTTTTAGTCATGTAGATGCTGGCCAGTAAAATTCAGATCCACAAAATTTTGGTAAAGGCTTGCTATTTTGGGAAGAGTTCATACTAAACAGATAGGCAGACTCTATTGTCCCCCACCCCCCAACCTACGGAAAAAAAACCTGCACTCTACATTTTGACTCTTCCTTCAAATCTTAAAAGACAATGATCGCATGATATCTCTAGAACATGAAGCCATGAATGTCAAAAGAACAACTTAAAAGCAAGTTTCCTTATGTATCTTACCACTAATCACTTCAACATCTGTTGGCAAACCACTGGAGAAGTGAACATGCAATCTTTGCATTCTCTTTAAACCAGATTCCAAAATTGAGTCCAGATTCTTCTTATAGGTCCCATGTACACACACTGCAGTAGGGAAGGAGATAATGAACCAAATAACAACCTAAAATAAGAGGGAAAATAGAAAAGTCCTATTTGAGAGGATGGAAATATAGCATAGTAGTAACTTTTACCTGTAATTTCCTCGGGCGAAAGAATTGCTTTTAACAGACTTTCAGATTCAACTGTCTGCACATGCATAAGAAACCCGTTCAGACTAAACTAATGCACATCTTTCTTCTTTTGAGAAAACATCATAATGAATGACACAACACCCTAGTATACAGAGAACTGAGACGTAAACTACTTTTAACATAAATTCAAGTGGTACAAAGAAAAATAGTGAGACCTGTGTAGTTCTGTAACAAACAGTTTGATGGTCACAAGTATGAGGAACATATATGTCAAAGTTAACAAAGCATAAAATTTGAAAGTAAACATAAATTTCATAAACAGCATAAAATCTTCTCATTTTCTGTTTCTTTAATCCTAAAGTGAATATTACAAATACATCCAAGGTTCTAACTTGACAGGATTAAAATTTTCATCCAGATTGATTTTCAGATATTTTCCAGATTAGTTAAGCTAATTGTTTTGCTTTGCTACTAGTGCCCTAAGCAATCAATAAAGGCATAAATATATCAAGAATTATCAAACATGCTGGGGCAGCAAAAGCATGAGAACCAATTTTGTAATGTTATTATTGCAAAATCTCACTCTTAAGACACAGTTGAATGTCCAAGTTTTGCTCGTAATCACAAAGATAACCTACTGGGATGAATAGATTGCTGTTTCACAGTAAATATCTATCACCTTTATCGAGTGGCCTTGGTTAGCACGTATCAGAAGCTCCCCACCTTCTTCCAGGAGGCTAAGTCGCTGCTTATTATCTTTTCTAACAGCCTGAATTTGCAATAACAAAAGATGTTATCTCTAGGCAGTTTATTCAAAAACAAAATTAAATAAAGGTATAGAACTTCATTGTGCGGAGTGACAACAAGTTTCAATAATATGAGCTCCAGGTGTTGGGTAAGTTTTACAGAGAAGCCAAACCTTCTGTTATAAATTTAGCAATTGTAAAAATCATATTTCATTAACAGCCAGATAAGAATCTGGTGAACTAGAATATAAATACATGTATCTTTTATCCATCATAACTGTTCTTACCTTGTACATAGACATACAGCAGCCATCAACATTATGGGAGTAAGAAAGTAAATAAACATGGCCCCAAACATCACAACTTACTATTTAATGGTGCTTTTATGGTTGGAAAATTTGTGTTCCAAAAGAAGTATGGTAAGAAACCAAGTCTAAGAAGGAAAATAAAGTTATAAGTCATGTCCTACAAATTTACAAACATCCTTGGCAATCATTCGTCAATCTCTGTCAGACACTCTTTGAAACATCAAAGTAAGTTTTCTATCAATGCAGGAAAAAAATGATACAATACGCGAGCTATATTCTCCCTCACCCCACATTGTTTTCCTAGAGAAATCAATGCTCGATCAAATAGTACCAAGAAAATCATTTGCCTAACAGGAACAAAGATGCAAATGTATGTCAAGAAAAGTATTTACTGAACCAACCTCTTTAACATCATCATCAGTATGTGATCTTAACGGAACATTAGCAAATGTTTTCATATTGAGCCTTAGTAAATCCTCAACTTTGACAAACCCATCACTCCGCATATTCAAGTTCAACTCTGAAGCCTTATGACGCAAGATCCGTGTCCTGAAAATGTTCAATTATATAAAAAAATCATTTTAACCTAAAAACTTAAATCGTTAAAAAAGATCTTAAGATATGATTTATATGATTCGTTAACACTAATTTATACTAATTTATGCTTAGTTTTATTAATTATAATGACATAATGAGATTCAAAACTGTTACAGTTGGTTAACAAGTCACTAATAATATGTCAAAAAACAATATAAGCACAAAAGCTTAAGTTATCACCTAGATATCATTTATATTATTACGTGACAAATTAGACACAAAATCAAGAAAATTGTTTCACATCATTCATAATATGCTTCCACTAAAAATTAATAATCTCAACAAAAATTCAAAATATAACTACAAAAAAAAAAGTGTAATGTTCAAGGTTGTGCTTACAGTAATCTGCCAAGTGCATCAATTTTATCCTTACTAGATCCCCCTCTGCCGCGGCCTCGGCCTCTAGACCCTTCTCTATCGTTTTGCATCTCCAAACCTCTTCCTCTGCCACCAATACCCAATTTTGTATTTCAGAAGAAAATCAAACAAAACCAAGTGAAAAGGGGAAATTATATCAGGTGAGCAGAATAAGAAACGTACCCTCTATTGGAATGAGAAAAGGAAGAGCTCATGTTGTTGTTTGTATTGTTTTTTATGGAAGCAGCAAAAGCAAAAGGAGGAGACCGCTTATGAAAAATAGAGGAGGTTGCAAGATAGATATGACAGCAGCCTAGAATTCGAACACTGCTTATAAAAGCCCACATATCATATGGAACTCTGGAACGTAACTACAGTGGCAGAACAGGGGCTAGGAGCCCGTACCCTGCAAAAATTTAAAATTCCCCAGAAATAAACCAGTAGGGGTTAGTGGCTGGAATGAGGGATTTTTGGACAGGGGAGCGGAGCGAAATGAGGTTTTCCAAATTTTCCACATATCATCATGAAACTCGCTTCTCCTTTTTTCTGTTTAATGAATTTTTTCGGACAAAACTACCCATAAACTTTTCATCTTGTTACAAGTATATCCTCTATATATTCTCATCTCATTGAATCTTATGCCCTAGCTTTTCTTTTTTTCCGGGCAGCAATTCCATTTCATTCTTCATTTCTATCTCCCCTGTGGAAATTGCAATCAAGTTCGTTCCTTTTTGGTGCTTTGAGGTACTTTATTTCTTGAGCCACGTTTAATTTAATATGTAAATGAACTTCTTTTTTTTTTTTGCGAATTTTTTTCATTTTGATTGGAAATATGAAAAGGGATGGTGGGTTTAATTTTGATACAGGTGTACATTACTTTCTTTAGTGTAAGTTTATATTATCTCTCTTTTTAAAAAAAAAAAATTGAAGTGGCAGGTCAAGAAGTGGCAGGTCAAGAAAGCTCTTGGTTCGAACTGGGCAGTGTTTTCTTTTGAATGGCTTTATTTTCTTATGAAGGTAAAACTAACTCTCTCTCTGTATATATAATGTTTTGATGGAATCTAGATC
>Ga0325410_1003317_pt1 | contig 18156 bp, 6 predicted proteins | sample PopdelMetagenome_16_FD_206182 | JGI IMG/M metagenome (GOLD analysis project Ga0325410, IMG submission 206182) | Populus deltoides microbial communities from Bellville, Georgia, United States - Xylem-PdIQD-R3 | ecosystem: Host-associated > Plants > Phyllosphere > Stem > Wood/Secondary xylem... | reverse complement strand
AATCTTATATTTACATGTACAATCCCTATATAACCTAATAATTTCTTATCATTTACAATTTAATTTAGTACATTTTGATTAAAAATAATAATACATTGACTTGGTGGGTTAAAGAAATATTTGAAAATGATTTAGTAACATACAGCTAGTTTAATTATTTGATTTATCATCAGATATATTTGAAAAATGATTTAGTAACTAAGTAAGATATAATTATATTATATTATTTTTTAGAAATAAAATATCTTCATATGATGATTACAAATCTTTGTTAGCATGATTTTGATGAGCAAAAAAATCTTGATTTTAAGTTAGTTTTTTAAAAATAATATTAATTATAAACTAAAGTAAAATAATGATATTTATTTATTGTTCCAAATATTGTAAGTCTTAGTAATATATATATATATATAAGGTAAAACATATTTTTTTGTTATTTTTTATTTTTTTATCCCTCATTGATTAAAAAAATACAAAGATATTTATTATATCTTATATATCATTAATAAACACATTTATATTTATAATATTTTTTTGTTTTTTTTTGTTCTGAATATTGTTCTTGTTTTTGTTATGTAATAATAACCAAACAATAACTTATAATTGAATAAAGAAAATTGTATGCTATGCTAGTATAATTGTAAATTCGATGCTTACATGTCTCTTTCATTTGGTTGTTATTTTTTTAAAATTAATATACTTAATTAAAAATATTGGCAGAATAGCATAATTAGAATTTTTTTATAATTTTTTATTTTTTACCCCTCATCAATTAAACAAGATATATTTATTATATCTTATATATCACTGTTAAACACATCTATATTTATGATATTTGTTTTGTTTTGTTTTGTTTTGTCTCGTTTCAATTATCATTTTTTTTTGTTATGTAATAGTAACCAAACAATAACTTATAATTGAATAAAAAAAACTTATATTCTATGCTCATATAATTGTAAATGCAATGCCTACATGTCTCTTTTATTTTGTTGTTATTGTTTTTTTTATCAACACTATTAATTAAAAATATTAGTGGAATAATATAATTGAAAAAATTTCTTGCGAAATAATATAATCTATACATGTTGCAATTGAAAAATGCAACTTTTATAGCTATACAAAATAGTGGCATACAATAAAAGATTTTAAATGAGCAAGAGAGATGAGATAAAAAAGAGTAAAAAAAGAAAAAAAAGATTTTAAAGACACATTGAAACTCCAATTACGACATCATCAATACTAACAAAAAAATCTTGACGAAATATATCCAATGATATTAAGAAAGGTCACCAACAATGATTTGAGTGGGGCACATTTGTTATTAAAAATATGTGAGTTATCATCTATCTTTGAGCGGCAAGTGTGACCCACTAGGGTCACCTTGGTATCATTAGATCAGTTTTATCGAGATCTTTCTGATGACATTGTAATTAGAATTTCAATATGTTTCTGAGATTTTATTTTTCTTTATTATTTCTCTCCCTTTTTTTCTGTTTTTTTAATTAGATATTTCTATTTTGAATATCGATAAGCTATAAAAATTATGTTTTTTTTATTGTAATATATATACAAACCGTGCTATTTGATTAATTTTTTTAATTGTATTATTTTTCAATATTTTCTAAAAAATATGCAAAATCCTAAAATAGCCCTGTTTTTGGTTTTTTCTCACTAAAAACCAAATCTTTAGTTTTTCTCTCCAAGAATTTTTGCGATCTGTCATTTTATTCGTACAAGTATATATATATTTTTTTTCCCGCCACAACGCTCAAATTCACTTTGTTGAGATCTCCAAATCAACATGAAAGCTAAACCTATATATATCGTGATAAAACACTCGAGCCGCGAGATATTGGCAAGTGTAGAGATGCGTGGGACGTAGGAAGTTGACCGAGGGGTCAGTCGAGGACCGCGCCGTCAATTCTGTATAGGGAAATGACCGACAACGAACCCTAATAACAAGGAATGCTTCTGCTCAAACATTATTACACTACGGAGCAGTTAATTTTGGAGTTTTTTTTTTTTAATCTAGAACTTAAAAAAATAATACAGTACCAAAAAAAAATCAAGAAAGCACCACTGAAATAATTTACAATGATAAAATAAAAAATGAGAAAAATAAGGAAAGAAAAAAGAAGCATTCTATGTAAATATATCAAATCTATGAGAAAACACTACAAATATTATTGAAAAGATCTCGACGAGATAAATCTAACAACATAAAAAAATCATCAATGATGATCGGAGTGGCTCACACGAACTGTCCAAATGTGTAGGGGCTCATTTGCCTTCAAACGGCTCGTATGGCACACTCTGGTCACTGTTGATAACATTTCTTGATGTCATTGGATTCATATCCTTGAGATCTTTTCAACAATGTTGGTGATGTCATTATTAGAGATTTGGTATGCCTCTGAGATCATTAAAAAAAATTTTCTCTCCCTTTCTTCACAAAAGCAAAAGGAAAAAAAAAGACTCTGGAAACACATCAAAACTCCGATAATATCAACAAGATGAATCAAATGACGTAAAGAAAGGTCACAAATGTGATATCTATTTAAATTCAAGACTAACTGGTCAACTGGTTCGTAAAAAAATCACAAAACTGTCAAAATTGTTAAAACCAGGGTTCGAGGGTGAGGATTTTGAAATCTAAAGATCTGATGGTCAAAGTAGCTATTCCATAACTAATGTAAGGAAAATGACATTTGAAATTTTTTGTAAAAATTTGAGCGTGATCTAACGATCAGATCAAAAGTTATGGTTTTTTTGAGTTACCATTTTGGTTTGGCGTGACTAGACCTCCTTCTAAGCCTAGACATCTCTCATTGGTCCATAAATGCATTTGTTAGGTCATTCACATAATCTGTTTAGGGCAGTCTTCTTCTAGTTATGATAAACTTACGCGACTCCTCAGAATTACCCGTGAAAACTATTGTGTGAATAATAGCTTCTTAAGATTTGAATTGGAGTCCGTTTTTTGAGTCTACAAGTTGGACAAAGATATATATTTTTACTATGAAACTTATTTGAAAGAAAAATTCATAAAATTATAGTTTTTGTATGAAACGGTTAACCAGTTATACAACTATATCCAACTAGGTGGCAATTGTCGCGATTAAAAATAGCAACATTTAGTAAATGTCGCATGTTATAAGCACGACAAAATAAAATCATTCTATTTCACTTTTTTTTCAAATAATATTATTTTATCAACACTTTTAATTTACAATACTAATTTTTTTTAAAAAATGTTAATTTTACCATTCAGGAGCGTATAGTTAATCTTCTATCATATAATTCAATCATTCTGATATTTTTTCAATGATCACCACAATTTCAAATAAACTATATTCATTAATACATACTATTTATTCTCCTTATATAGCACAAAAAGTTACATTGTATTACTAATTATCTTTCAAGATTAAAGAAATTATAAAAACAAAATTAAAAAATATATAAAAATATTACATTTATATAACTACAAAATATTAACTAATAAATTACATGCCACCCTATATAAACTAGAAAGTTATACATGAGTTTAACACTTTACAATTTCATTAATTTACTAAGTTTTAGATCCCAATACATTAATCTAAAATGAAATTGTATTATTACCTTAATTATAACAAAAAAGATCATAATAACAAATCACTTTCGACAACGATATTCATTGTTATCACTAGTCACTTTTTTCCCAGGTGAATAATTAATTTATATCGATATTAATACTCATGATATCATTAATTACCCTCACCTGGTAATTAATTCAAGCCGACAACGATATTCATCGCTATCATTAGTCACATTTTCTCAAGTGAATAATCAAATTATGTAGATATCAATACCCATAATATCATTAATTACCCTCACTTGGTAATTAATCCATATCCATACCGACAACGATATTCATCATTATCATTAGTCACCTTTTTTTTTCAAGTGACTAATCAATTTATGTTGATTCTCACATTGCTACTATTAATTTTTCTACTTTTCTTTTATAGAATATTTTCTTTTATCATGAAAATCTCATTATGGCCGGTATTAATTTCGCTTATTTCATCAGTCTCCAAGTTCCTTGGACGACTAATCAGATTTCCTCCTTCCATATTCACTTCCTTTACCAAATTTCTACATAATATATTCCCTTGACATTTATTTAAGGTAAAACAATAAATAATAAAAAAGATAGAAAGAATTGTTAAGTAATTTATTTTTGGCATGATGGTACCTACTTGTTGCACGTGAAGGTCCTGCACCACCTGTCCATGGCCTTCTTGTAGTGATGTCCCCTATAATACCATAAGCAATACTATCAATATTTCTAGCAAACAATTAATTTATTTTTGGCATGATGGTACCTACTTGTTGCACGTGAAGGTCCTGCACCACCTGTCCATGGCCTACTTGTTGCACAGTCTTTTTATAACTGGCTGCTGGAAATTATGCTGGCTTTTGCTAGTCTTGTTGCTGTTATATGCCGGTTGTTTAATTGTTTGCTAGAGCTGCTATGTCTTCTCTGGCTTGTTCTTGCTGCTTGTCCTTTCGCTAGCTTTGGTTGGTGGAGGGTTGGTCTCATTGGATGCTGTCCTATATGGGTGACATACTGACAGTGCCGTTTGCTGCTACACCTCATCTCAGCTGCTGCTGTAATGTGCTGCATGCTGGGTTGGAAGGAGCTTTGCTGCTGTTTTTTTGGGTCTCCTGACTGATGTTTTCTTTGTATGCTAGTTTGTTCTGCTTTCTGGCTTTGATGCATGTTCAAGGGAGCCTGTTCCCTCTGCATCCAGGGTTTTTTTGCCTATGTAATTGTAATTGTATTGTATCTGGATCACTGTATAGGGGATCCTAATTTTCTGGCTGGCTTGTGCTGGGGAGCATGTTCCCCTGCACTCGCCTCTTGTGTTCTACTGTGGTCGAGGGAGTCTGTTCCCTTGGCTAGAGTTTGTACTGTTCTGCTGGTTTCCAGCTTGTATCGCAAGCTTGTCTTGCTCTTTTTGATCTATACACTTCTTACATTTGATCAAAAAAAAAAAATATTTCTATAAACAAAATTAAGGATCCTATTTGTCCCCTCCCTTTTATCCAATAAGTCTTCAATAATTCCAAATGGATATCATTCCTATTCATATTTCTTATTATAAGTTTAATTATTCTTTTCTCATTAATTATCAATTATTTAATACTACAAAATAATTCACTATTTAATAGGTTTCATTGGCATTTATCCTATTTTCCCCTCCCAATTCCTACAATTAGTCGGCCTTAAAAGCCTTATCCTCCTATTTTTTTTATTCATTAAACATTAAATTTCAACATAATTAGCTTAATTAAACCTATAGAACTCATCAATTATATAAAAAAAACCCGAATAAAATTCCCTCGTAAAGGGAATGAATTTTCCTTTAAATTTGTTTAATTTTTCTACGTACCCAATCTTTATTCATGCTTCTAACAAAAAGAAAATCCCTTACAATCATCACAACTACAAAAATCCATTTTTCCATAATACCAAAACATCACTTTAAACCTCAATATGCGAAAATTTTCAAAACTAAACACAATAAGACTTGTTAAACAACAAAGAATCAAAGGGAAATTTGGAAGTAAAATTAAGCTTTCTTTAATCTTTGCTTTCCTCTCTTTCTAACACAAGATTTTCTCCTCTAAGCCTTTAAACCCACTAAAATCACTCACTTTCCCTCTTTAACCACTCTCATGACCTTTTGATTTTCTAAAACTACTACTTTAAAGAGATTCTTCAAGAAATATGAAGAAAAAAAATCCCAAAACCCCAACTCCCTCTCTCATCCTTGCTACCGGCCTTAATGGGAGAAGAAGAAAGGTATTTATACCCCTTATTTTACCTATTTACAAATTGACCCCTAAGGATTTTAATGTTCTTTAATTTCCCCATCATTTTTTTAATAATTTTTAATGTTACATCAAAATTTTTTATTGTTTCATTCACTCCTTAATATCCATTTAGATTGTAACACCCCGACTTTCTCGTGTGTTTTTACTTAATTTCTATGACTGAGTATTTAGAAATTCGAGTAAATTTCCTTTTCTATATATGAGGAAAGTCTAAACCTTTCAACAATTTTATAAATGTACAAAATTTATTACAACTTTTGTTAAAATTACACCCACATTAACTTATAAGTTTTCTTTTTATGAAAATATAAATATTCTTTCTGTATAATACTAGGTAGCTTAATGACCTTAAGAAATGGATGTCCTCAAAGGAATTTACCTATAACATACACAAAATTACAAAATAAATCATATTAAACATTTGTGTACTAACATTTAATAGTTATATGATCAAAACCAATTTCATAAATTTCTCTTTAAGAAACATCTTATATAAATTTCCAACATCTTACATTTTTTATTATTCCTCGATGATTTTTCTTCCCATCATTTTATTTATCATACTATTATCCTTGCATCATGATAATTGTTTCATTTATAATCTAGTTTAACATGTCATTATACGATTTATTCCTTACAACTTTAAAATTGATTGATCTCATTCAAACACCTTCATACAATATTCCTTCTTACATCGAGGTTATTTCATAACTATTTCTACTTCATGAATATATTCAATTTTTATTAATATTATTACTTCACAACTCATGAAATTTACCCTACAATTTATTTCCTTGACATATATAAATCACATGATCTTTTGCTTTCTCAATCATCTTTAATATTTATTGTAACTCGTTACATAATCATGTTTAATTCACATTGTTATTTAATTCATAAAATATTTAATTCATGTCACCTATTTACTTCCCTAGCATTTATTTCATATAACACTCTTGTTATATTGAGAAATTTCCTCGAATTTATTCCAATTATTTCATGTTCACTTATATTATTTATGGTTTGTTACATAACCTTCCATTACTTCTATAGTTGCACGACGTGCTCAAATCATCTTTTTTTTTCCGTTAAACTTTATCGGTAGGGCTAACTTAATATCTAATCATTAACCTGTCAACACAATCAAACTCATATTCACCTTGCTTCTTTACATGTTATTATTGTTGTCAATTGGTCAACCGAATAACTTATTAATTATTTTATATGCAACCTTAACCATTCAGATACAATTTTGCTTAATTATTTTTTAAAATAACTTAACATATACTCTATAAAAATTCCAGCGGAGTTTTCCTTATACTTGGACTCTACCAAGTTATCGACATCTTCATCAATATCTCAATCCAATACTACAATCATGATCCAATCATCCTGAACCTTGCTTTAGGTCAACACATTTCAAGTATGGTAAACAAATCAGTTTAACACCAACGATTTACAATATTTATATCACAAGATAGTAATATAGATATAGGCTCAGGGACTTTAGTGCGAGTGAAATCTGACAAATAAATTATTTTGCTATATTATAACATAATATATCCATGTGAGAATTAAAACTTATTCATGATCATTCAGCTCATTAGATGGATTTTGATAACAATTATAAGCTCATTATTTTCAACCCATGCGTAATTCATGCATATACTTTACGTTATAAGATAGGTTCAATATCATGATAATTAGACAAATTGAGGCCATTAGCCCTTTATCGGGCACTAGCCCCATTACTGAGTAATCTAGTTCCACCGTCCATTACCAGACACTAACTTCATTACCGGGTACCTAGTTTTGTAACGCCCCATATAACAACCTGAACTAATTTACATAACATTCAATGTGTACATATTTTATTTAGATATATACATATTTTTGGATACAAAATTACATTTCAAAGCACAATATTCATTTCTTCCATTTACATAATTTGATTAAAAAAAAACACATATACATGATCTACTACTTGACACAATGTTACGAGGTACTTAAAAATTTATTTAATACCAAATAAAATCAATTTTATACACAATGATTATTTACTATTATATCTTCTATATATTTATCACATCAATTACTAAACATTTCATTTTTTATTTTACCCTTAACCTTACAAATCAATACAATTAGCATAATTTAAGGACATATCAATGTCCTTTATAGCCTAAACCAAACATTTATCTTATTACCAAATTAGTTTCTCTCATTGCCTATTTATTAGGGCATTAGTCTCATTAACTAAAATAACTAGTTTCTCCAATAGCCTATTAACCAAGGCACATCAGGGTAATTAGTTTGTTTAATAATTTAATATTTTCCGAATAAAATCAAGATACATTTAAAGAAAATTATTATTATTATTTAAATAATATTTTAGTTTTAGGGTATCAAAAACCTACACGATACTTTGGTCCCACGAACTCCCTCTATGAATGCCCCCCTAACATTTATGGGAGGTATCATGATTAGTTTACCAAAAACTTATTTCATGAAGTTTATACCATGCATCAATATTAACCATATATACTTTTCATAATTTCACACAACAAATTCAAATTGTAACATCCCTAATTTTTGGAACATTGTACACACTTGACACACGCGCGCGCGCATGTATTCTCCATTAAGAAATTTCTATCGAAATTTTGAAAGAATTTCCCCTATATTTTGAACATCCCAAGTTATTGACAATAACTTGTATAATACTATATGGGCTTTCAAACTTTGATGCAACCATCCTGGATTAATCAAGCATCATAACATCATTACATGAAGCATGATTTCTCAACAATATGAAAGGCAATTACACCATATTATAATTACACCAAACATAATTTCTCAACAATATAATATGACAAATTAGAGAATTAAAAGAGTTAAGTAACTATATATCAATCCAAATTATTCAAGTGATTGTGAATAGTCATCCATATTTTTATATAGACTAAATTCAAATGTTAGGTTTACATATTTTATCTAAAATTCATTACAAACCCAAAAGAGCAAAATACACCTAGTCTATAAGGACATAGGTAGATAAAATAGGTTTACTTCGGTTGGGAAGATGAAGGCCCTGAAAAAATATATAGCAAACAATAATAAACTATTTATATTTTATTTTCCTCAATCCAATATTTACTTTATCAAACTAGTAAAAGACTACAACTAATGTGTTTCAGCATATCTTTCTCATAGTCTTCTTTTTTTCCCCTCGTAAAGCCATATCAATATCATCCTTTTATCTTCAGACTATAACTATTGATACCAGATGCCCTGATATCATTGGTCAAACTTAACCCAGGTCGACCATTCAATGTCGATATCGATTATAATACCAATATCATTAGTCATCACCAACTAGATGACTAATCAGGAGTATCACTAATAAAATATAGTGATGTCTATACTAATGTAATCACATTAACATTATTAGCCTTCATTATCTGGGATGGCTAATCAAGTAATAGTTTATACCGATATCAATACCACCTCATTGATATTATTAGCCTACAATACCTAAAGCGACTAATCAAGTCATCTTTAACATTTATCTTTTCACAGTATTGTCGGTATCAATGCAACCTCATTTATATCATTAACCTTTCAATTTTGGAACAACTAAGTAAATTTAACTAAATACAGATGTCAATATAGTTACATTGACATCATTAAACCGTATTACGTGAGATGACTAATCTTATCCACCTTTCTTCCTTCTTTTTTTTGTCTCATTACCCTTTCACACTTTATATGCAAATTACACATATAATGAGTTTTCAATTTAGAAATACAAGTTATTCCTAAGTAAAACTAATAAGGTGTGTACACCTAACTATCGATCGTGACGTGTCTGCTTCTATTCCATGTTGGGGTCAAGCTACAGTGATATCCCCTGGCAACACAGGACCAATATATTACCAATCTTCTTAATAACTTGGGAACCTTAACTAACTTCTCATGTTATCAATACTTAACTTAGTACAACATCTTCTAACTACACAAACACATTCATTTGGTTACCCATGATTCTCCATTATCTAATTAAAGTCCTTTATTTCTTGTTTCTTTCACCTTTTTTTTTTTTACATAGGAGATATAAATTTCATCCCCAAACCACATCCAAATATTTCTCTATCTCCTCCTCTTCCCGAGTAATTTTGGTTGAATCGGCCAATGTCATGGTTCATGGCATGCATGTATTTTTTTTTTTGGTTTTCCTTCCATAAAAATTGATTAAATTTATCATGGTCAAGTTCTTCTACTCTATTATAATCCAATATTATACAAAGTTAGGACTAATTTCATCATTCTTTGTCAATGACACCTTCCTTCTTTGGCCAAAACCCCTCTCCAATAAAGGTTATGAGATTTCTTTAAATCTTTGAGAAAAATTATCTTTATTTACACGTAAACACTTTCATTTATACATGTTAATAAGATATCTTAGTCAATTAACTTAAAAAAATCCATCCCTCCTATTATTTAAAGTGGCTGAAACTCGTGCATAAAGGGAGGATGCAAAATTTCTTCTAATTTCCTACAATCATATTAATAATCACCAATAAACACTAAGAACATCACTTAAATCATTCAAGATGCAAAAACCCTAATTTTCATAATGCACACTACACTAATCTAAATTCAATCCATGACAAAACTATAATCCACCATGATAAACATAATTCTTGCTTTTAAGTTACAAGAAATTTAAAGAAAATTCAAGTTTTCTTTACCTCTTCCTTTTAGTCTCCAAGAACTTCCTAAGCACTAAAACCCTTTTAACTTCACTTAAATTTGGTGTTTGATAACTTAAAACTTCCTCCTAGCACTTTAATCTATCCATTTCCACGTGTTTTTGATGAAATTCTTCAAGTAAAGATGAAAAAATCCCTCTCCTTTCTCTTTTTATTTGGCAATCCAACTTAGCTTTCCAAGAAAGCCAATAGACTTTTTATACCACCCTATTATCCTCCTAAATTACTCTAATGCCCTTTTTATTTAATTTGGATGTTTTTCATTCAATCAGGTATCCCATTTTAGTAAACCAGTAGAATTAATTATACTAAGAATTATTTTATTTTAATTTAATTTAAAACCAAGGGCTTACATTCTTCCTTTTTAATAATAAATTTCATCTTTGAAATTTAAATTTATACCTGACCCCCTTTCCCAAATTTGTTCTTCTATTTTGAGACTTCTTCATAACACTTTTATTATGGGTACCTTTTTGTTTCTCAATTACTTCTCACAATGGTCAAGGATTTGCATTAGTTTAACCTCGAGTGTCAAGTCTTCCCTGACCTCTATTGGGACCGGTGGCAACACTCTAGAAGGATCCACCTTAGTTTTAGGAGCAAAGACACATGAAAAACATCATGTATTTTGGAAAAATGTGGTGGTAACGCCAATCTATAGGTGACAAACCCTATTATTTTGGTGTTTTTGAAAAGCTCAATATACCTTGGTGCTAGTTTCCTTTTTATTCTGAATTGAATAGTATTCTTCAAATGTGCTACCTTGAAAAGCACTTTATTCCCCATTTGAAACTTCAAAGAACTCTTTTGATTATTAACATAACTTTTTCGTCTATTTTAGAGTGCCTTCATTTTTTATTTTATAGTTTTCACCCGTTTCATGGTGAATTGTACCCATTCAGACCCAAATGAGGCTCATGTCACCAACTTCATCCCATTAAACCAGAGTCTAACATTTTTTCCATATAAAGCTTCATAAGAAGCCATTCCTATGGTAGTCTGATAACTGTTATTATAAGTAAACTTTACCAAGGGCAAAAGGTCTTCCTAGTTACCCCCAAACTCTAGCACGCATGTTTTACAGAGGTTTTCCAAGTTTTGGATGTTTCTCTCAGACTAACGATTTGTCTGAGGGTGGAAAATAGTGCTTAGGTTCAACTTGTTTCCCAAAGCATGTTATACGTTTAGCCACAACTTCGATATAAACCTTGAATATCAATCCAACACTATTGATTTTGGCACTTCATGCCACCTTATCACTTTGTTTACATATAATTTTGCTAGTTTATCCATGAAATCCATCATCTTTATCAATAGGAACAAAGTATATTTTTTAAACGGTCCACAACCATATATAGAACATAATTGCCCTTCTTTCCCTTTGGTGATCCAGACACAAAGTCCATGTTGATATCTTTCTATTTCCATTCTGGAATAAACAATGACTATAACTTCGTAGCAAGTTTCTAGTCTTCCACTTTTACTTGCTGATAACTTTCATATTTTGCCATAAACTCTGCTATTTCTCTTTTCATATTAGGCCACTAATAGAATTTCTTCAAGTCTTTATACATCTTGATACACCTGGGAAACCCTACAAAATGGGATTCCTAAGCCTCCCTTAGTACTTCTTCTTTAAGGGTCTTATCACCAGACAAATATATAAGTCTACTACCCGTCATTTAAGATTTAAAAAGTTGTTTCGCCCCTTGATTTACCTCTTCCCTAACCTTCCTTACTTTCACATCTAACAATTAAGCTTTAAATACATTATCCCGTAGTATAAAACAAACTTTAATTTGTGTTAACAAAGACCCTTCAAACCTTAAACTCAATCACACACTCATATGTTTCATCTGAATTAGCTCTCTTCACTCTATATTACTCACTATAGCCTTTTTCTTTTTGACTCAAAGCATCTGTAACTACATTAGTTTTTCCTAGGTGTTAATTAATAACACAATCATAGTCTTTTATTAGTTCCACCCAACATATTTGTGACATATTCAATTCTTTTTTCAACATTAAATACTTCAAACTTTTATGATTAATTAAAATCTAAATCCAAGATCCATACATTGTTTCCATACCCGGAGTGCAAATACAACTGCTACAAGTTCTAGATCGTGTTCCAGATAATTCACTTCATGCGACTTTAATTTCCTTGATGCATAAAAAATCACTCTTCCATGCTATATTAACACATACCCAAACCCTTCTGGGAGGCGTTACTATAAATTATATCCCTAAGAGAAGGGTTAATATTGGAGCAAAAGTAAGCTTTTTCTTTAATTGCCAGAAGCTTTCCTCGTATTCTCTTGACCACTCAAATTTTACTTCCTTACGAGTCAAACAAGTCAAAGGGCATTATTGTAAAGAAGCCCTCTATAAATCTCCAATAATATCCTACTAGACGTAAAAAGCTACGGATCTCAGTTACATTAGCGGGTCTTTCCCATCTCAATATAACTTTCACTTTTATTAGATCCATAAATATCCCTTCGAATGATATAACATGCCCCAAAAGATTAATTCCTTTAACTAAAACTCGTATTTATCCAATTTAGCATACAATCAATTCTCCCTTTAAATTTGCAATACATTCCTAAAATGACGTCCATGCTCCATATAGGAACTTGAGTATATCAATATATCAACAATAAATACTATCATATACTAGTCTAAAAATGAATGAAACATTTGGTTTATCAGATCCATAAATATTGTTGGGGTATTAGTTAGCCCAAAAGGCATTATCAAAAACTCGTAATGCCCATAACGAGTTCAAAAAGATGTTTTTTGTACATCTTGTTCCTTGATCCGCAAGTAATGGTATCCTGATCTTAAATCTATCTCCGAGAATACCTTGGTCCCTTTTAATGGATCAAACAAATAATCTTTCTTGTTTACAAACAGTACTGGAGCTTTCCACGGTGAATTACTAGGCCGAATAAAACCTTTTATCTAGCAACTCTTGAAGTTAAACCTTCAACTTGACCAACTCTGCAGGCACCATTCTATAGGGAGAATGTGCTATATGAGTGGTTCCTTGTAGTACTTTAATCAAAACTTCAATCTCTCAACCTAGAAACAATCCTGGTAATTCCTCTGGGAACACATTCAAATATTCTCTTACAACAAGGATATTACTCAACTTTATTCTACCCTCTTCCATTTCTTTCTTATGAGCTAAATAAATAGATAACCTTTTTTTTATCATCTTCTCAGCTGTCATTACTGGAATCATGCAACTGGGTATCACCTTTCTTTTTCCATTAAATACTAATTTCTCATCACCATTCCCTTGTATAGTCACTATTTTGGTGAAACAATCCATTTGTGCTCTATTTCTGCAAGTAAAGATGAAAAAATCTCTCTCTCCTTTTCTTTTCTTTGGCCGACTACCTTGGCTTTTCAAAGAAGCCAATGACCTTTTTATACCACCTCATTACCCCTCCAAATTACCACAATGCCTTTTTATTTATTTAATTTGAGTGTTTTTTATTTAAACGGGTATCCTGTTTTTGTTAACCTTTAGAATTAATTGTACTAAGAATTATTTTATTTCATTTCATTTTTATTTAAAACTAGGGGTTTACTTAAATTCTCACAAAGTCATTAACTTAATGTGTAATTGCTCAAACTTATCCGTTTAATTTAACTCAATCCTATTCATAATTTTCCTCACACCTCAACATTTTTTTTTAAAATACCAAAACAATTCAATCAATTATAGTTCATTTTTTAAGTCCTTCTAAATTCTTTAAACAAGAAATTTCACTAATTTTAACAAGACTTACGATCTTACCATATTTTTTTTCAAATCATTATTCGAATATATTAGGTCTCAATATCATCATTTATACATGTTCATGTTTTTAGCATAATAACTTTAACAAATACATGTATTATTTTTGCTATAACTGTATTTACATATAACTACTCATGACTTTTATGATTGGTATTTCATACATTTATAGCTGCTATAGTAGCCCATATTGTAAATACTCTTTATGATATCAATGTAGCTCCTAATATCACACATTTATGGTTGTCATAATAGCCCATGTTCACATTTTTTGGGTCATTATAATAGCCCCTACACATGCAGGTTAATGGATATCACAACAACCTATGTTTGAGTAATTACGAGCCATCAAAACAACCCTACACACTCAAATTTTTGTGGTTGTCACAACCTTTGTTCATATATTTTTGGGCTATCATAACAACCCTCCTCCACACATGTAAATTTGTGGTTGTCACAACAATCTTTGATCGCATATTTTTGGGCCATCAAAACATCCCTACACACTAAAATTTATGGATGTCAGAGTTCCATTTCTCCTCTACACATTCAAGTTTCTAAATCTCACACATACACTTTTCTTTACACTATAAAAAAATTACCAACATGCATTTTACATATATAATTTTTTCTTTAAATACCACTACTAAAACCTTCATATTATCCTACCATTTATCATCATAAGATGCACATGCTTTAAGTCCATACCTTTCCTAAAATCCTTACATTTAGATAACACATAAAGAATAAGGAAATTCACCCAGTTTACTTAAACCTTCATTTCACATTAATTACTTAAACTTACTCATCAAACTAACACAAATTCGTAAGAAATTCAAACAAAATTTTCATCTTTACCCAATACCTCCTATGGCCTACCCTAAGTGTAGGTTTTACCCAATATTTTTCTTTCAATAACTTTCATAATTTTACTCTACTTAGTACTTAATTCATGTCAAGTTAATAATTTTACAATAAACACACTTTTCCCCCAATTGTTTTCAAGAACCTTAATTTGAAAAAGTTAGGGATGTGATTTTGAATTGCCCAGATTCAATTCAACAATGAAATAAGCAATGAAGAACACTTTACCATTCAAATTTGTATCCAATTTCTTGATTCCTTGCAAATTTTTCTTCCAATCCATCTTCCTTCTTTACAATCGTTCTTTATTTGTCTTTAACAATGGATTCTCTCTCTTGTTTTTCCGAGAACCATCAGCCAATGCTCTAAAAGAAAGATAATAAGTGTGTTCCCTTAATGAAACCCATCTTTCTACACTCTCCAACCCATAAATTTAAGAAGAAATCTCTAACTTTGAAGAAAAGAATGAGAAGAAGGTCTCCCCTCTCTCTTAAAGGCTGTTGGCTTCATCTGAAAAAAGAGGAGAGATTTTTTGTTTTTTTATTTATAAAAATACCATTACTTAATACATGTGTTATTTTTTGTGTTTTTCGACCACCGACACTCTTGCAAGGCCTTTTAAAATTCCAATTTTCATGAAATCATGACCCAATATAGAACAATATATTAGGAGATTTCTTGTAAAATATTAGTCGATCCAACAATAAGATTGAGAGTTATGCCTGATAATGTAAGGCTGGCCAACAAGTAATTTTACACCAAAAATCTGAATTTTTTGTATTGCTTTATCTACTTAAATTGTCCAGATTTTTATCTAGTTCATTAGGAACTTCCATTCCTATTTATGATATAAAATTTTCTCAAATTTTGTTCCCTTATAGGTTAAAAACTGTGCGATTGCACTCAGGCTTACACCGACAATCAAAATTATTCGCATGTGATCACACAGTTTTTAACTTGAAAGGAAACAAAATTTGAGGAAAAAAATAGTATTAATTCATTTGAAAATCCTAAAATAATTTTCTAAATATTTTCACCCTGAATTTATAAAAATTCTCCATACTTATCACTAATTTATTATTTTTTAGGCTACGAGTTTACCATACTTATCACTAATTTATCAATTTTTATGTTACGGGTTTACATTGTATCCTTTATGAGTTTTAGGTTATATTTCTCAGATTCGGATGTATTTTTAATGCCAAGTTTAAATAAACTACATCAAATTTCATTAAATTATATCTCAAAACATCTCTTTCCTTTTTATCTCTTCCATTTGGTTTTTATATGCATTTCTTTGTTTTTTATTTTCTCACCATCTTCTAACTTTAAATTTTAAGTTAACACATGTATAATTTATTTTAAATTCATAAAATTCAAAGTCACCTTTTTTATTCCAAAATTCAATTTACCCATTTAACTTTTCATTATTAGTTTTATAGATTCTTATCCAGGATATATATATATATATATATATATATATATATATATATATATATATATATATATATATATATATATATATATATATATAATGTTGAACGGAGTTTTACTCGATTTTAAAACATACCAACCCAATTCCTTATCTTGCGCAGGTTTAAAATTAAATCATGTGGGAGTTGTTTCGATGTGTACCAATTGACTTAGTAGATCCAAAGCTAACCCGAATAACCGGTAAAAAACATGGTTTGGATTTAAAAAAAAATTCAAGATGATAATTTCTTTTAATATTAGGACACCAACATATTTGATCAACCCAAACTATGTGGCAAACTAAAATAAATTATGAAAATAAATTTAAAATCAAGAAAATATTAACAAATAAAATTAAGAAAAAAAAAAGAAAGTGAAAGAAGAAAAAGAGGGAAATGGAAATGAAAGGAAAAATAAAGGGTAAAAAAAGTATTTGCATCACTATTTATATGAATAGCATAATGAGTGAGGTGGCATTCCAATCTTTTTGTTGAAAGAAAAATTGTGGAAAAAAAAAACAAAATAAAAAAAAGAAAGAAAAGACAAAGAAATCAAAGATCGGATTCTATTTATTTGAGATAAATCTTGTATTTAATTTAGTATTTTTACTATAATATCTTATCTAATTTTTTTAAATTAAGCTATGGAAAATAAAAACAAGTTTACAGATTACAAAATAAAATGCTTCACACTGATTTTATAAATATAAATGGTAAAATATTAAAATATTTTTCAAATATTTTAATATAATTAATATTTTGTCAAGTAATTAGAAAAAAAAAACCAAGGGTGAATGAGTCATGTTTAGAAGTGATATAATAAGATATTATGATGGCAAAAAATAATAAATTTAGATTGTGTTTGAGATTATGATGTAAAAAATATTTTTTAAAATGTTTTGTCACTTTAAAATAATATATATATATATATATATATATATATATATATATATATATATATATATATCAACAAATAAAAAACATTAAATAATGGTAATTTAAATATTTTAAAAAAATTTACAGGACACCACATTTCAAAACGGTGATTTGCCAGCAGCAGAGGCGACAAGAGTGAGATTTGGGAGTCCCAAAGAGATCTGATGGTGGGACCTAAACGCCCCTTTTCATGCTTGGACTTTTCCTACGTTTCCAAATGTTTCAGACATTTCCACTGCGCAATCAAATCTTGAAGATTGCTTGAATTATCTTCCCAATGAAGATTGATTGGGGTTTTTTTTTTTCTTCCTCGTATTCATTCATTTCACTGAAATATCTTACAGCAGTTATTTTTTCATTGAATGACATTATTAGGGCAATAATCAACTCATTCGATAATCAAGAAATCGAGGTAGCA
>Ga0325410_1003316_pt1 | contig 18157 bp, 6 predicted proteins | sample PopdelMetagenome_16_FD_206182 | JGI IMG/M metagenome (GOLD analysis project Ga0325410, IMG submission 206182) | Populus deltoides microbial communities from Bellville, Georgia, United States - Xylem-PdIQD-R3 | ecosystem: Host-associated > Plants > Phyllosphere > Stem > Wood/Secondary xylem... | reverse complement strand
CTATGCAAACTTGAGATGATATTCCCTCCATCATTTTTTGACTCAATGGAGCATCTCCCTATACATCTACCGTTCGAGGCAAAAGCTGGAGGACCGGTCCAATATAGATGGATGTACCCATTCGAACAGTTAGATATTACAGTTGCAATGTAATTCATATATAAAAGTATTTTATATGTTTTTCTTAATTGAAAATACTTGATTAATATTTCAATGCAGGTACTTATTTAATCTTAAGAAAAAGGTTAAGAACAAGGCGCATGTTGAGGCTTCGATATGTGAGGCTTATATTGTTGAGGAGATCTCAACATTTATCTCGTACTATTTAGAACCTCATCTGAGAACGAGAATCAATCGCGTTCCACGGCATGATGATGGCGGTGAAGTGCCTTCCAGTGGGAACTTGTCAATATTCTCCAATACTGGACGACCCACACCTAAAAATGTCGTAAGAGGAAGATATTTGTCGGAAATAGAGTTCAAACAAGCACACAACTATGTTCTATTTAACTGTGATGAGCTGAGACCTTTTATTCAGTAAGTTTATACTAATTAAACTTTGTTAGTAATATATTGTTAATTATATATTGTAATATCATACACTCATTATCACTTGCAGGCAACATCGTCAATATTTGCTATCCAATAACTCACAGCTGACCGAATCCCAGATCTTTCAATTACAAGACGAGCAGTTTGTCGCGTGGTTCAGAACACATGTAAGCACTATCACAAACTCATTCTAACTTGCAAAATTATTGTACGTATGCATGTCATTACGAGATTCTCGTACTATTTACTGTTTATTAATGTACATTACATACAAGGTTTATCAAATGGGAAGGAGTGCACTTAAGTCATTGTCTTCACTAAGCCTGGGGCCTGAAAGAAAATGTAATTGCTACAACGGGTATTTTGTCAATGAATATGTTTTCGATATTGAAGAATACGGGCAAGGAAGAAAGACATACAACAACGGTGTTTGTGTTAAGGTATCCACTAGTAGTGAGTTAGAAGTTGACTACTATGGTAGATTAGTAGAGGTCATCGAACTGCAATATCATAACGAGCAGAATATAGTGTTTTTATTCAAATGTTATTGGTATGACACGACTGACAGAGGAATCAGAGTTGATCCGCACTATGATCTGGTCGAAATCAACTCAAAAGCTAGACTCCGCAACATAAACGATGTCTTTGTTTTCGCAAAGTAATGTCAACAAGTTTATTACACATACACCCCTTCATTTAGAAAGGATCGATTAAGAGTGGATTGGTTGTCCGTTTAAAAAACAAAACCCCGGGGTCATGTCGAGGTTGTTCAGGATGAGAACGAAGACACAAGTATGCAAGATGAAGTCTTTCAAGTTAGTGAGGTAGTTGAACCATATCGAGTTGCTTCTTCGATTGAATTGGAAGAAAATTCAAATTTTCATGTTTTTGATGATAGTCTTGTTGATGTTGACGCAGAGGAGTTGAATTTTGTTTTGAGCTCTAGCGGACAAGCAAATGTCAATGAAGAAGATGATATTCATATTGAAGATTGCGATGAAGGTGATGACAATTCAATTAATGATGAAGAAGAAGAAAATTATGACTAACTACCAAAATGAAGCCCTATGTAAAACCCTTTTTTTCATGTAATTTAGATTATGGATGATATATTTTGAAACACAAAATATTTATTACTTGAAATAATTAGTTGAAATGCCACAATTAGGAAATAATTACTTGAAATGCCACCACATCACCGATGGCCACAACGACGGAACTAAGTCTGTAGGCATTTCACAGAGAGTTCGAAAACAATTACTGGTAATGCCACCAAATCACTGACGACCATACCGACGGATTTAAGTCCATCAGCATTTCACAGAGAGTTCGAAAACAATTACTGGTAATGCCACCAAATCACCGACGGATTTAAGTCCGTCGGCATTTCACAGAGAGTTCGAAAACAATTACTGGTAATGCCACCAAATCACCGACGGCCACACCGACGAATTTATAGCCGTCGGTAATGTGTCAATTTTACCGACACAACTACCGACGGACTGCGTGAATATCAAAGGGTTATGGATTAAATGCATCTCTGACCGCGTCATCTTACCGACGGAATGCGAAAAATATGGAGCGCTGTTAAAAAATTTGGTGTGAAATTCAAAAATTACCGATGGATTTTTAACACCTCACCGATATAATTAATTAAAATAATAATTAATTTTATATCCGTCGGTAAATCCGTCAGTAAAACTGGCTTTTAACCTACCCCAACTGCCTCTTCAGTTCATTTTCTCTTCTCCTCAGTTTTTCACCATTCTTTCCTCTCCATTCTTCACTCCGATCTCATGCTTTTTTTATCGTGAATCTCCATCAGATTAAAAGGTTAGTGTTTCCTCTATTTCATTTTACTTTAATGGTTTTTTTTTGCTATTTTTTTGGTTATTTTTTTTTTGTTTTGGTGTATTTTTTGTAATGTAGATAATTAAAGTCTATAGTTTTTTTTTGCATAATTCATTGCTAGAGTCTATAGTTTTTTTTTTTGAATTTATTGAATATTTTTTATTGTTGTATTGGCATAATTATTATTAGTTAATTTGTTGAATATTTATTGTTAATGTTGAATTTACCATAGAATTAGTAATTGAATATGTTGGAATAATTATTAATTTTACTTTATTATTGCATGATTTGTGTTTAATTTTTTCCATTTATTTTGATTGTTATTCTAGAGTTTTTTTTTAATTTATTGTTTTGTTGTATTGGCATAATTATTGAATAATTACTTGAATTGTAATTCTTAATGTTGAATTTACCTTAGGATTAGTAATTGAATATGTTGGAATAAGTAGTATAGATTGGGTAAATTGGTTGTGGCTATTGTTAATATGTGCAGGTTTGTGAATTTGGGTAGTATCCTGTATAGGGGAGGTGCTGTCAAATTTTTTTTTGACATTTGAATTTAATTATATAAGTATTTGTATAAAATTGTGTAGATGCGTAGAACGAAAACCAGAGCTGGTCGCTCAAGTAGGGTCGCAGCTAGTTCGTCTAGCAACGAGGATGATATTTCCTTAGGTGCCTCTCAAGAATAGGCACCTACACCACCTGTGCCGTCAACCGAAGCTGCCTCTTCCAGCGGTACTTCACAGCGCAGAGGCGGCGTGCCTTCGCAGCGGAATCAATTTACCCGCAACTACGAGGCACAGTGGAACGACGACCTTTCAATGTAAGTTTGTTAAGGTTTTAGTTTTTTTAAAAAAAATTACAACATAATTTATGAAGTAATCACTATTGAATTTATTTCATTTATTTTCAGGTTCACAAACATTAAAGCCGCCCGAGTAATATCATCGGCGTTTAAATCGTCGATGGAGATTCCATTGTTTCAATTGAGTCAGATATCCAAGCATCCTGAATGGATGCCTCAAATCAATGCATGGTTTAACAAGTTTGAGGTTGGTATTAATTTATAATTTTCAGCTTATTAATATAATTGTAAATAAATTATTTTTTTTATTTAAACTTGTTTATTTATACACATCACAAATTCTGCTAGGACATTGAGCATAACACTGTTGTGAGGAAGGTATAGGAAAATCACGCGGCAACTAGGTAAGATCGAAAACAATACAGGATTTTTTTAGACAAAAATTTATGTTTCGAAATGTAATTTTTGGTTACGTGAAGTAGGTTGCGTGATTTTTGGTATGAAGCACAGAAAAAGGCAAAAAAAAACCGCGAGGGATAGGGGTTTCCAAGGCTGGAACGATGTTGTGGTTTAGAGGGATTTCAAACCGATATACATCCCGGAAGATATATGACCGCACTATCTTGAGCACGTGACGTCTGAGCGGTTCACACGACGCTCACAGTCCGGTGCTAGCAACAGGAATCGACCAATTCATGGCGGGGTGACAACGCATACTGGCAGCTCCGTTTCGTTTGCTGCACATGCGAAACGAATGGTAAGATTAATTTAAATGAAATATATCGTTAAATTCAGTTGTTGTTAATATATCTTTTTTCATTATAGGCTGCGTCTCTTGGACGTGAGCCGAGCCCGATGGAGCTGTTTGTGGAGACGCACGTGCGGAATCAAGACCGCCAGAAGAGGACGTAACAGTTCGTTGATAACCATGCTCAGCATTTTGTGATATGTTTGTTCAACCATTTGATTTTGTAAGTTATTATGTTATTGTATTGAATATGATGATTACTTTTTTTTATTATTTTCAGGAGATCTATAATAATCGGTTGAGGGAGAGATACGGGGACAATATTTTGACCCATCCAGAATTCGATCCGGATTTATGGATGGAGGTTGGCTCGTCAAGTGGATCCGAAAAAAATCTGGTTTACGGGCTCTCCAACACTACAGCCGACAACTTGCGGTCGACTCGTAGTGTTTCAACCGTTGGGAGCTCCCAATCAATATCGAGCTCTCAATCTAAGGAGTTCGTGGTCCTGCAGCAACACACAACTCAGCTCACCGATAAATACGATAACCTAAAAGCGGAGTACGCAAAACTCAAAGCGTCTCATGCATAACAAAGAGCGGAACAAAGAATGGAGTCTGAGCAACTCAAAGCGTCTCACGCATAACAAAAAGTGAAGTATGAAGTGGCTCATGAACAACAAAAGGCGGCTTATGAACAGCTTCACGCAATGATTATGAACTTGTCAAATAGAAGAACATGTGCGCCTAATCCTTTTTGGCCGTATAATCACCAACCTCCGCCAGGATCTCCTCCTCCTCCTCCAGCTCCATCATCTTTATATTAATTTGTAATCAACATTATTTACCTTTAAAACTTCATTTAATATTTTTCTTAAAACATATTCAGTTTGTAATGAATATTATTTAACTTTGTTTTTTTTAATGTTTAATATAAATTTTATTTGCATAATTGGTTTGTATTACAATTAATTTATATAGTTTTATATTATATATCCTAAATAATTTTTTTTAAAAAATTAAGAAAAAAACTATTACCACGGCTTTTACCGACGAATGACTTCGGTCGGTATTTTAAACACTCACCGACAGACTTACCGATGGAATTAATCCGTCGGCATTTAACAGTAGCTTCCATAATTACCGACGAATTTACAGACGGACATATTCTATCGGTATTTCACACACTCACCAACAAATTTGCCAACGGTTACTGTCCGTCGGTAAAAACAATATACCGACGACCTAAAAATCCATCCGTATATTTTAAACGGGAATCTTTTTTTTGACGCGCAAATTTCATCTGTAAAACCATCGGCAAATGATTTTTTTGTTTTTCCGACCGATATAGCGACGGAATAGGAAATCACTGACGAAGGGAAAGCCGACGGACATAATCCGTCGGTGATGACGTTGGTAAAAAAATCACCAACAAACTTCTAATCGCACAGCAATGGAATTTTTCTATTGGTAAAACTGTGAAATCTTGTAATGTTCTTCCCCATATTCTTATGATCTTAGTGGCTTATAGAGCAATCTTAGCTATGTCCCACATTCAGAGATGAATTCTATATACTTATTTTTAATTTAGTAATTTTATAGATTTGTTATTATTTAGGAAATTTTTTAAGAGTTTTATTATTATTATCATATCTCGTACTCCCGGTTCTATATTAACTTGTTCTATTAAATAATATATTTAGAAAAAAAAATTAATATTAAATTTTTTAAAACTTAAAAATTACACAAGTCTAAGAAGTGGAAGGATAATCACTTGGTAAAAAAAAACTGTAATATCATGTCCAAAATGATTTTTTTATATTATATTATCAGAAAAGGAAGCATTAATTTTCTTGATCAAACCAAGCTTCGAATTCTGGTGGAAAATTACTCACAGCACATTAAAAGATTCAAACCAACTTTATTTTTTCCAATATTTTAATTTATTTTTGTCAACACATGAAGTACCCATATACATAGATAGATGATGAACAAACTAAAGCAAACATCGAGAACCAAATTAACCACAATTTATTTTCTATTCAGAAATTAACCATACTTCGAAGCAAACAAGAGATAAACACCCGTTTCTCTTGTTGAAGAATCACACGCATGCTTCACTCTCACTCCGAACCCTTTATTTCCTCAATCTCAATCACCTTCTTCTCTGGCTTCTTGACTTCCTGCTTAGGAACAGTCACTACAAGCACTCCATTCTCCATAGACGCCTTTACTTCACCAGACTTTGCATTTCCTGGTAGCCTAAACCTCCTAAGGAACTTACCACGGCAACGCTCAACATGGTGCCACTTATCATTTTTGTTATCCTCGCTAATTTCCTCATTTTTCCTGTCTCCGCTTATTTGAAGCACCTTCCCTTCATCTACCACTTCTACCGTCACTTCTTCTTTCTTTAGGCCTGGAAGATCGGATACGAATATATGAGCATCTGGGGTCTCTTTCCAATCTGTTGGGGTGTTAAGGACAGGACATTTGTTGATCATTGAAAGGAAGGGGTCAAAAATCTCATCAACACAAAGCTGGGAAATGAGTGACATGCTTGTTTTTGTGTAAAAAACGTGTGGAGAAGGAGAATGAAGAGTGCGTGTATTTAAAGGGGAGGTGGATAGTTGTCTTGAACTTTCTTGCATCTTCTTCTGGCTGCTACATAATTCTGGATCAAGATAAGATTTAAAGTGTTCTACGACATTCTGGAGCTTAACTTTTATTTAATTATTTTGTTGGGGTTAACTTTTCTTTTTCCCTCAAGGGAAAGCTCGATTATTCTTTTACTTTACAATTTTTTTCATTTTTTATATATATATATATATATATATATATATATATATATATATATATATATATATCTGAGGTCAAAGCTAAGTGAAATATTCCTATAAGGAAAAGAGAGGCGAATTAAATTCATTATAGGAAGTTTTTCCTTTTTAATTTCTGTAAAACTGAAATTAATGGCTAAAAACCATGTATTGTAATTTTTGTTTCCCCTGGCAATTAAAAAGGCATAACCCAAGTATTTTGTTTAAGGGTTGAGATATATATATATTATTTGGTATTGTGATAATATATATTTTTAATATATTTTTTATTTAAAACATATTAAAATAATTTTTTAAAATTTTAAAATTTATTTTTTATATCAACAGTATTATAAAAATAAGAAGCCCACTAAAAATATTTTTAAAGTTACAAGTTGATAAAATGCTACAAAGCCGACGACCAATGCTTATCATATCATTATATTTAAATTTACTAGATTTTTTTGAATTCATCCAATTCCATTGCTCAAACTTGGCATCGGCAAAATATTGATGATAATGAACAGCAAAGCAAGTTTTTAATAAATTGAGGGGAAAATTAGATATCCACACCAATAGCTCATAGAAAACGAAATTGTTTACTCTAATTGCAAATTATGCTAAAATAAAGTTTAGAAAATACAAAAAGATAAAAAGATCAATCCTAAATATAAAAAGTTTAGAAAATACAAAAAGATAAAGGTTCAGCGAGATGATTTCGATTATTTTTTAAAAAACAATCCTAAATATAAAAAGTTTAGAAAATACAAGTCATAAATATGATTGGTAACAAACGACTTGGACTTTACTAAATAAATATTTACAAAATAGTGTCAAAATTGTTTTTTAATGAAAAATTAAAAGCGTCAGTTCTTACTTATTAATTCTAATTTATATTATTTTTCATTAAAAATATATATATTTTTTATGGAGTTAATCTTGGCCTGATGACTAAGATCACGGGTTTTAAAGGTTAACACGAGCTTATTTTATTTTTTTATTAAGGTTCTTTTATTAAATTGAATTATTTTTAATTTTATTATTCAACATTTAATTTTTTTAGTTTGTCTTCATGCTTTTTTTTTTTCACTTTCCTTTATATGAGGTTATCTTAATCATAGGTTGACTCAGATTTTTTTTCTTTTTAATTTTTTTCTTTAATCACTAAGCATTTTTTTATTGGGATTTTTTCTTTGTTATTTTTTGGGTTTGTCTTTTATGTGGTTGGTCTTGGCCTCAGTCACTTGCTTCAGAGGTTAACATGAATTATTATTATTTTTTTTTAAATTGATTTTTTTTAATTTTATCATTTAATATGTATTTTGTTTAGGAATTGATCTTTGTAATTTTTTTTCACTTTCTTCTCTATAATCCTATCCTAATATTATGTCTATGATCATGGGATTAGTGAGTTAATCAAGGTTCGCCTATATTTTGTTTTCATTATTTTTTTCAGCTTTGTCATTCAATATTGAACTATTTGATAATTGAGTTTCATAGTTTTTATTTTATTTTTTTGTTAATGATTTTTTTTCTTTTATTACGGTGGATGATTGTTTGATTGAACAAAAGATTTATCCTAAGAAAAAAAAATTATTAGACACAACTAAGCACATAACCCGTATTGTGTGATTAATTATTTTAATTTTAGTTATCTCTTTATCAAATATTGGTTTATCTAATTAGATATGTGTATAAGCATTTTAGTTTGTGATTGATAATGTTTTTTATATCTTAAAATACATTGAAAAAAGCTTGTATATTTATTTCTTTTATTAAGAAAAAAAATTATCATATCGCGTGTCATATAGCTTAATTACTAGAAACTCTAAACATGTGGGATTTCTACTATATATGCATTGTGTATCAAGAGACACTTAACTATAGACTTGCATAGTTGATTTTCATGGCTTTTAGATATTGCTTTGCCTTTTTCTTTTAAGGCTTCGAGAGCTACTCTTCTTTTTTCTACCACTGTAGTTACTTATTATAAAAACACTGTGCATTTACTGTGGACATGGACTCATTGCACTGTGGATGACACTGTAGAGCTTGTGGGGGGCATTGTCTTTTTTGTTTGTAAGTCAGAAGGGTTGTTGGGTCGATGTAGCAGGACCCCATAGCGTTGGGTTCTCCGGAAACAGAACCCATCAGACAACTTTAGGTCCAGCCCCCAGCAGGACCCAAGACTTTATTTTTATTTTTTTCTTTTCTCTTATTTTTTTCATACGGTAAAGAAGAAATAAATTGATGAAATTTTTTTTATATTGTACAAAAATTGGGTGGTGATCAAGGTTGTCAAAAACGTTTTTTTGACACGACATGAAATATACAATATAAACTCGGATCGTAAAATCGCAAGAAAAATATTTTAACTAATTATATATTGACAATTTCAGTCAAGTAGTAAATAATAATATAACACAATTAAAATAAAAGTAAAATAAACAATACAAATGTCCAAACACCTTAAAATACATAATTCAAATAAAAATTCATACATGGTTTAAATAACTTAAAAATATGAAAAGAAAAAAAATAAGATTGAACAACTATGTTTTATTGATAGAGTTTCAGAATATTTTCTAGAGGACAGGTCTTGAAACACACTGCAGACAACTAGTGAGATGATACAACATTCTAAGGTATATCAACAACTTTAAAAAAAAATTAACAGAGACCAATATAATGAACCCGCGACAACGATAACAAAAATATACAAAATGAAATCAATTTAATCTCATGCCACCTCACCTTCCACCTTTTTTATGTTAGTAACAAGTCCTAGAATTAATGTACAAATATCCCACCAAGCAAGACATGTATTTCAAGTTCTCTCTGAGTCTTTGTCGTCTATCTTTATAGTTAACAAATGGTTAGTCTAAAACAAAGTATTTCTCTCTATATAAGTATTCCTATCTCTTATTTTACTCCTTTGATTCCTCACCATCTACATTTGTCTTCCCATGGTTTCGATCCTCTGATCATGCCTTCCCGGCCTAAAATAAAGTAAAAGGTTTTCTCATACCCAAGATCCTTTAATGCTAGTGTTAGTTTGCTAAGATTGAAAATTTGAGATTTGGGCAACGAGGAAAGGGGAGACTGGGGAGTGGGGACTATGTAGTGGAGTGTCAGGGGACTCAGACAGCGAGGCAGTAAATTTTTTAACTTTTGCGAGTTAAAACTCGAAATCGGTCAAACTCGGTCAAACTCGTAAAATCGGTCTAATTTGATCGATTTTGATCGAGTTTGACCGATTTCAAGTTTTAACCCGATTTGACATGTTATATACATGTTGACTCGTAAAATTGTAAGATTTTAAAAGTCAACTCGTGATTTTAACAACCTTGGTGGTGATAATGTTTTTTTATTTGAGGTTAGGTTGAATTTTCTTATTAAAGCATGATTGTTTTTTCCTTTCAAAACACTTTTAAAAAAAATAGAATTTTTTTTATTTTTTTCTTTGCTTCAAATTAAGATTTTTTTTTTCTCTTGGTTTTTTTTCATTTTCTCTTATGTAATTTTTTTCATACGGTAAAGAGAAAATAAATTGATGGGACTTTTTTTATGTTGTATAAAAGTTGGGTGATGATAATTTTTGTTCATTTAAGGTTGCGTTGAATTTCCTGATTAAAACATGTTTGTTTTTGCGTTTCAAAAATGCTAGCACATTAACAATGGTAGAGAATGTAATATATGCATAATCTATTTCAATAAAAAAAAACTCAAGAAATAAGAAAAAAGAAGAAGAAGAAAGTTGTCCCACCTATTGAAGGATTATGTTTTCTTTAATGAACATAAAAAGGGAATTCATTTAGTAATATTATTTTTTAAAAAAAAACTTGGTTATTGTAGTGTGTTATCTTTGATTCTTTTATATTAGACTAAATGATTTATATATTTTAACAAACTCTATGAATATTCAAAAAATAGTTAAATAGTGGCATAAAAATTTTATATGTGCATATTCTTAATACATGCCTCACGTATAATCGAAATGAACTCTTAAAAAAAATCATTCAGAAAAATTATAATTCTATTATTATCATATTAAAGTTGATGAAGCTCTAAAGAAATTTTTTATTCACCTCATATATTTTATATAGTTGTATTATATAAGAGAATTTTTTAACAATAAAATCCATTAAAAAATAATTCATAAATATTATAATATAATATTATTTTGGATAATATTATAACGACAGTGGGTCATGCTTAGTTGAAGGACCCAAAGCTGCTTGGTCTTACTGCTCAGCAGAACCCGGACCCAAAGCTGTTGGGTCTTATTGCCCAACAGAACCCAACGCTGCTGGGTCCTTGTGCCAAACATGACCAAATGATGTTGGGCTCTGCTGCCTAGTAGCGTTGGCCCTAGTTGGGTGTAGCTCCATTGTCAGACCCAAATTTATTATGCATGGCTCTGCCGCTAGACCCAATAATAGTGGGTCTTGCTGACCAGTAGGACCCAACGTTGCTGGGACTTGTTGAGCAACAAGACCCAGCAGCATTTGGGGCCAGCTGCTAGTAGGTCCCAGCAGCGGTGGGCCCTGATGCCATCAGGACCTAGCAGCGTTGGGTCATGCTACCAGTAAGACCCAATAGTATTGGTCGTTTCTGTTTCATTCTAAATTTGGACTTGCAATTGACCCAAAAAAAACTAGTCGACCTGAGGGGTCAACTCGAAACTTAGGTGACCAGGCAAAAACCCGATGGAGACCTTTTTTTTTCAAATGTGTTTTTTTGCCTAGCTAGAGACCCTTCATTTTTCATATTTTTCAATTGGTTACTAATTCATTTCAACGTTCACTATATAAATACTAGAAGAATGTTTTATTTTTTCAATGTAGAATTTAAAACCCTTTAGTATATATACTCTTTGTTCATAAGAAAAAAATTATGCTTTTTCAATGTAAGATAAAAAAAAACATTTTGAAAGAATCTTTTAGACTTAATTGTTTACTACACATATAGTATATATCGACATGGATTGTTTCTTTATTTTTTTCTTACAAAATATTAAAACCTCAAATATATTTTTTCCAATTTTCCCGATTTGACCTGAGTCAACTCGTATAATCCAGGATCCGGCTCCTTGGCCAGGTCAACCTCTAAGCCGGGTTTGATAACTATGGTTGTCATGAAAATATATTTTTTGATTTGTTATATTTTTTAAACTACCAAAATACATTGAAAAAATCTACATAAATAATTTTTTATAAAATATAAAAATATTTGACCCATAACAAAACATAGATGTTAAGTCATGTTGGTCTCTCATCCAAAGTCAGCTCAATTTTCGGCCCGGTTTGTTTGCAAGAGAGTAATTTTCTTTTGAAAAATAGTTTTTTTGGAAAGTGAATTCTAGGAAAGTAAATTATTTTCTAATGTTTAATAGTGTCATGGAAAATAAGTTGGAAAATATTTTTCAGTGTTTAGTTATGTTATGGAAAATGAGCTGAAAAATAGCTTATTAATGTTTTTTTTTCAAGTTTATTAAAATAATAAGGAACAGATCTTACAAATTGAAATATTGAATGAGAATGGAATTGAAAAAAAATCAAATTTCATAAATTATCTTAAATAAAATATATAATAATCAAAATAATAGAGATCAAATCTAACAGATAAAAAAATTAAAAGATGATGAAATTAAAATAATTATAATTATAATTTCATAAATTATTTTAAATAAAATAAGTAATAATCAAAAGAATAAGGACCAAATTTGATAGATAAAAAATTTCAATTAAAAAAAATAATAAGAGAAAAGTAAATAACAATCATAAAAATAAAAACCAAAGTTAATATAAAAATCAAATTAAATCAACTTTTAAGGGATAAAATTGAAGAAAAAAAGATTCAAACAAAATATATAGCAATCAAAAGTTTGAGAATCAAACTTGATATATTCAGCAAATAATATGATATTTCTAAATTTTTCACAACTTCTGGAAAGTGTTTTCCATTTAAAATAAAAGGAAAACACTTTTCTGTAAATAAAGTCAAATTTTTCTTTAACAGAAAAATATTTTTCGTTGACCGAAAAGTGTTTTCCGTTGACCAACTTTTATAATAACAAATAAACACAAAAAAATTTAAAAAATATTTTTTTCAAAAACTACTTTGACTATGGGAGTGACATTTGATGAGGTGATTTTACATTAGGTCCAATTAAAAAAATGATTAAAACTTAAAAGTTAGTACAAAATTCAATCTGATAGTTTTATAAAATTATATACACAGGCAGTTTTTTATTTATATTATAATTGATGTTTTTATTTTATTTATAAAACAAAAAACAATTATCAATATTTGGCTAAGTTTTTTCATTTATTTACATTGGTTAATTCTTATATTATTTATTTACACTAGATACTTTGTTATTTATTCTTTCAAATTTTTCGTCAATTTTTTTGCTTGGAAAAGTTTACCATCACCAACAAGTCAGCTAATACCGCAATAAACTATTGATTATTTGGGTCTTATAAATAAATAAAAAGTAGTCTAGTAACATTTAAAAATGGATGAGTTGATAGTTGTGTTGATGAAACATATAATTGATTGCATCTAATTGTTTGGAAGCACGATTTTTCACTAACATGTAATTGTTTGAGAGAGAGATAGAGAGAGAGAGTGAGGGGTGGCATATACGGGGTTGGTTCCAAAGAGTCTTCAGTAAAGACGGCCTCTCTCTTGTCGTTGTTGCGTGGTGCTTTCGTTGACAGAAGATAGAGAGCACAGCTACATGTAATCGAGAATTAGTCCTGTAGAAGTGCAGTTTGTGCTCTCTTTTCTTCTGTCAACAGAATTGTTTTATTATTATTATTATTATTATTATTATTATTATGGGTGTTATGATTAATTTATGTGTATTTTCACTAATTTTATGAGCTTTATAATTAACAATTATACAAATATCTACTGATTGTAAATTTTATAAAACTGCTGATAATTTCTAAAACCTGCCTAGTTTAATTGCAGCGTTGGAGCTTACAGAATTTTCTGCAACTGATAAGATGTTCATTTTAATTTTTATGTATCTTGCTGACCTTTGAGAACTTAGATCTTGGGCTGGTTTAGTTGCTCATGGGTTTGAGATTGGAAGGAACAATGGGTTGGTTTTCATGGAGAAGGCCCATATACATATACATGAAATCTAGAGGTTTGAAAGTACAGTTCGCAGATATCCTAGATTGAGAGGAAAACAGTCGTTACTCACTTGAATGGTTTATTGCTTCTTCTTCTTCTTCTTCTTCTTCTTCTTCTTTTTTGGTATTGTAAGAGTTTTTCTCCCTTGAGAGTATAAAGAGTACGGTTGAAGACATTTTATACATGCAACTCATAATATAATACACAAGTTTCCTTTGGGCTAACGTTGCTTTTGCAAGAGGAAGCAGAAATAATTATTAGAAATCCAACTCTCTTTCCCTTGCTGTTGGTGGGTTTACTATGGACATTTAACTGCATTTTTCTTCGGAAATAGTGACAACAATGTTCAAAAAGGACATTGATCGAGCTAGATGCTTAAAACAGTCCCCATTCGCTTAAGAAAAAAAACCTTCATCTCATCCTTTCATGCAACTGTTGGTAGCATAATGTGGAAAGAGGTTTCATGCCCATTCCTTTTTTCTTTGGTTTTCTCCAATGAATCAAACACAGATTGCTTGAGAGCATTGTTCTAAAATCTGATTAGGCTCGGTGGATCGACCCGCTAATGCAGAGCCTGGATTGAGCAAGGTAAGCAAAAAATACTGGATTTTCTTAAATGAATTTCTTTTGGATATTTTTGTAAAAACAAAATATGGAGATAACATTTTTTTTGTTTTTTTTTTAATTTTAATTGACTTGGATTAAACTAGTTAATTTATAATCTTAGATCGTCAACTCTCAAGTCAAGATTTTAATCATGGTGGAGTTAAGTCTAGGGTAAGCAATAAGAGGAGGCAAAAAAGGGTTGTTGGTGCATTAGCATTGATCAGAAGACATAATAGTAGGGTCAGACATGAAGGCAAAACTCTTTTACAAGCATTGGTTGTCTAGTCCATTATGATGACCTTCGTTAGTTTAAGTTTTATGGAAAATGTAATAAGTTTTTTTTTTTTTTTATGGTTAGGTTTTGGTAATGTTTTGGTGGCCAAATTAAGAACTTTCTATGATTTTTGTTGTTGTGGTGAATCGAGGCGGCAATGAGTGCTTATTTGAGGTTCTTAGTTAAGTAAAGGTGCAATTTTAGGAGTTTTGTTTCTTAAACTATCATGGTTGCTAAAAACATTTAGAAAGCTAGCACTACACTCCAAGAAATTATTAGGGAAACTGCATAATTGAAGATGTTGTGCTACTCAAAGTAGGGGTAGTGATTATTTTTGGTTATGTTGGTTTTTATTTTAAAAAAAAAACCAAATTAAATTTTTTTAAAAAAAACTTAAACCGGTTCAAACCGACTTGGTTCGGTTTGGTTTTTAGGACAAAAACCAGTTCAAACCGGTTTGGCTCGGTTTTTTTTGTTTGGGTTCGGTTCAGTTTTTCTGGTTTTAGACTTATAAAACCAAACCGGTCGGTTTTTTCAAAATTTTAATCGGTTTTTTTTTCACGGTTCGGTTTTTTCAGTTTTATTTTTGTTTTCTCGATTTAATCGGTTTTTTGGTTTTTTTACTCACCCCTAACTAAAAGTAGCACAATCTTAATTTATGGTAATTAAAATAAATATTGATAATAACTTTAATAATTTATCTTCTCTAGTAAAAACATATTTTTTAGTCAAAATTTCTTTTTTCTCTTCATGTATCTCTTTTGTTAAGAAAAAAAAAACATGTCTTTAGGTTTTTTAAACAAAACCTTATCATTGTTTCAATTTAAAAAAAATCGGGCTAAATATTTCTTACACCATTATATAAACAAATCAAAGAATGATTTATATGTTAAAAATTATATAAAAATTGACAATAAAAATATATAATATATTATTACTAAATATTCCCCAATAAAGTTTTAAAAACATTTTGCATATTAGATTCATAAATTATTATTCATAAAACAATTACTAATATTATCATAAGAATCTAAAATATTATTTAAAATTAACTGCATAACTGGGTAATTTTTTAATATCATCTTAATAATTTAATTTGAATAAATTTGAAAAATACTTAAAATAAGAAAATAGAATTTTATGGGCCAAAGTTCACTTAATAAAAGGGCACTAGTCAACCATTTTTTTAAAGGAAAACATCCCAACCACCCAATTTTTTTTAAAGAATGGAAAACATGTATTTAGCTTGAGTGTATGACATATCTTCCACTAGTTTGTTTTTCAGCCACATTCGAATGATTAGAAAATTAGTTTTTAAGTTTTTGGATTAAAAAAATATAATTTTCAACTTGCTCTCTCCTAAAATATCTAAGAACATTTTAAAAATCTTATTAAATCTATTTTTAATACTAAAGCATCATCTAATCACTTTAAAAACCAAAATTTAAATAAAAATAAAAAATAATTCACGGGCCTAAATCTAAAATCTAAATAGAAAAATCATCTTCGTTGAACTTTCATGTTCAAGATAAATTCATTGACATTAAGATTAGTTTTTTTATTATTATCAGAATATGGTCACTAAAATTCTTTTTTTATCTCTATTTTTTTATGATTCTCCTTTTCTTCTCTTAATATCTAGGGATTAAAATGTAAAAAAAAAATTAAAATGAGAACCAAAACATAAAATCCTAAAATAACATAGACCAAATATACAGAAATTGAAACTTCATTAACCAAAATGAATTTTTACACACCTTTGGAACAATGAAAATGAAAAATTCTCTAGTTTTTTTTTATTAATTTAGGTCATTATCCTTTTACTTTTTTAACTATAAAATAAATTTTATTTCTAAATATTAACCTTTAATTTAATGTCAGATTATTCTCAATCATTTCACATACAAGAGCATGCAAAGAGAAATAAACCAACATAATTTGCAATGATAAAATAACAAAGACTAAATTAGATCGATATAGTAAAATAACACTATGATATTTTAAATTAAATAATTTGAAATATATTATACAATAACTCAAAGAACATTGTCTTTCTTTTTTTTTCTTTTATTTATCCCCTTTCTCTCTCTCTTTTTTCCCTCATCAATTATTTAATTATTTGTATTTGCAAAGTCAAAATAAATGCTAGTCTGTGAATTAATGCTCGACTTTTTATGCTTTTATTATCATAAATAACTCTTAATTTATTTAAATATATAAATACAAAAATTATTTGCAATTATAATTATTTTTGAGGTGTAAAAAAACACAGCATGCATGTGCACTTTTAATTTTATTTTTTTGCATTGAAAAAATAAATTATCCAGCTGCGGAGAAGCTCAACCAAGTAGCTAAAATAACAAATAAACCTCAACCATTGGACAAAATAAAAACCGGAACATGCACGGTTGTATACACCAATAGAAACCTGCAAACTTTTCAATTCAGGCAGCAAGCATGCAAGATAACAAGCAAGTTCTGTAGCTAAACCTCATCTAAACAATTATTTGGAATTGTATTAGCTATTTCTTTTTAAAATAATTTTTGTCTAGAAATATATTAAAATAATATTTTTTATTATTTTTTAAATTTTATTTTTAATATTAGTATATCAAAATAACACAAAAACACCTAAAAATCATTTAAAAAAAACACTTTTAAAACATAAAAACAACCGAGTATTCGCATGCTGTAAGCACACATAACCAGTGCCTCCACAGCATTTTTCAATTTTTTTTTCTTTCTTTCTGTTTTCTGCTTCATTTCTGCACTTATTTTACTTCCTTAAATTTCATGCATATGAGCGGTGCGCCCAGTATTTTTGTATCACAAACAAAGTATAAGAAAAAAGAAGACAGATGACTAATTCCAATTTCAAACCCCTCTACAGATGATGATGCTCTTCATAATTAGTGATGTCCAAAAAAATTACATTTCCCAGCTTCTCTTCACAAATCGACCCTGCCAAAACCGAAATGAGAAAATTCATGATGGTTTCTATGAAATACCCTGCCAAAGCTAGATTAGGCAACAAACCATTTTCTTTTTCAGAGAAAGGCGTTTGTTAAGAAACAGAACTTCGTCTAGCAGCAATATTCATGCATGCACAAGTTCAGTTAATTTGTATAGCTTTTTGCGGGCATTAATGGTGATTTGCTTTAACTTGCCAAGCCCTGATGAGATGTTAAAGGGGAAGTGCCCAGGATGAGCATGCACCGTGATGAAATGTTAAGGAAGAAGCACCAAAAGAAACAGGCACGCTTCTCTAATGGATAATATTGGCAAATGAACCTGTAACTCAAATGGCATAACACTCATATCTCCCTCTATCCAAGAGGTCGAGACTCTCCTTCG
>Ga0325410_1003315_pt1 | contig 18158 bp, 9 predicted proteins | sample PopdelMetagenome_16_FD_206182 | JGI IMG/M metagenome (GOLD analysis project Ga0325410, IMG submission 206182) | Populus deltoides microbial communities from Bellville, Georgia, United States - Xylem-PdIQD-R3 | ecosystem: Host-associated > Plants > Phyllosphere > Stem > Wood/Secondary xylem... | reverse complement strand
AAAAGAAAAGCATCAAGGTTTTGAGCTACTTTTGTGTGTAATTTAATTGGACCCAGCTTGATAAATAATAAACATTTATATTTTTCGTTTCAGATTCTAATATTTATTAATCATTAAGAAATTAACCGTAAGATTTATTATTATTTTTTGCATGTTAATTTCAAGTAGATGCAAATTCTTTTAATTTATGATCCATCATGTAATATGTTAGATAAATAGATAAATGCTCCCATGAGAAAGTAAAATAACAGCCGTAGGTGTTAATGATTAAGAGTCTGTTTGTTTTTGTATTTTAAAAGTGTTTTTAAAAAAAATAATTTTTTTTACTTTAAATTAATTTTTTTAGTGTTTTTAGATTAATTTGATATACTGATATTAAAAAAAAATAATATTATTTTGATATATTTTAAAATAAAAAACACTTTAAAAAATAACCATTATTATATTTTCAATCACGTCTAATCAAGAGAATTACCAGCTGAATGGTCTAAATCATTAAAATCAATGTACAGTTAATAGAATAAAGAGAAAGTGTGTTGTTGAATCAGCTGCATGTATAATTTTCTTTGCAATCAATTATTACATAAGTCCTTCCTTAACTTGAGAAAAAAGTTTGATAATTAGTTTTTCAAAGCACTGGATTACACCCCACATGCATATATATATATATATATATATATATATATATATATATATATATATATATATATATATTTCCTCAACTTTTTGGATAATTTTGAAATAATAACTTCGAGGTCAGATCTCGAGTGTGCAATCCATTATTGAAATGATGAATTCACAATTACATACAGAGCAGAGCATTAACTTGGACAGAGATCTAAAAAGAAGATTGAGGAAACATATCCATTTACTGTACTCTATGGTAGGGTGTGATTGATTTTCGCCCCACCAACACCGGTTGTTAGGGCTAGCAAGAAAGATTAGGTGACGGCATTCAAAATTCAAGAACCTATAATGATCAGCTATACAGTCCGTGTCAACTACGTGGACTGGCTATCAAGAACATGCATGCCAATATCGCTGCATTCTTGTGAAGGTTTTGATGGTGACACTGACTGTCCCCACTCCCGGTGAAGGCAAAAAAGGGTGGCCACAGCCGGCCGGCCACCATCATACTTCACTACTGATATGATTTGACTAAAAAATAAGCCCCATGGCCCTGCCCAGAATAAAAACAAAATTGAGCCCCACCATAGTCAGTGAAAACAACTACACCGAAGCCTTCGTCTTGCGTGTGCTTATGTGCTCGCAGACGATGGGCATGGCGTAAGTACAAGGAATGTGTGGTGTTGGGAATTTTGATTTACTTATAGGGATTTAGAATTAATTTCTTGCTTATTAGGTTATGTAATTTATTTTTTAAGTTAGCTCGATATATATATAATCATTATACCTTTTTCATTTTCTCAATAAAACAATGAAAAGATTTTTTATTTATTTATTTGAAAACATGGCTCTTTTGAAATCCTTGAATTCCTGATTTGTCCACAATTGTTGTCTATTTTTTTTCCTTTTTTTTAAGTCTTTGAGTTCTCTAGGGAAAAATACAAACACATTGAATCATTATCTATATGGTAGGTTAAGAGAAACGGATAATTATGTTTGCATGTGATTTTTTTGAAAATGAATAGAAAGATCTAAAACATTCACAACTTTTCCAAAATAATGGTTGGAGAAATATCATCTAGTTCGATTGAATTATAAATGCAATCTCGACTAGACCTAACCAATCTAAGAATAATATAATGATAACAATAAATCTACTTATAAATGCAATCATTATAATCAAATGGGTCATGCTAAAAAATAGTGTTACAAGCTTATAGAAAATCTATAATTGTAGGACTATACTTATGATTCATGAAAGATGAATTTCTATAAGACATCCACTTTGATAGTTATTGAAAGTTAGATAAAAGATGGTGTTGCTAAAAAAAACTTCAACATTAGGAGTAACTACAGAGATAATGGTGGTAAAGTTTTAAATATTTCTACCCTTATTTATAATAGTGCATTGATAATTGATTATGGTGTCACAAATCATATGAAATTTGATTATAGACAAGTCTAACATCTTAATTCTTTCTCGTAAAAATTTATTTATACTACTTATAGTTATTATGTAAGGTTCTTTGACCCTTACTAACACTTTGAATTCAGATTCTGTTCTAGTTATTTTATCATTAGATTATAACTTGTTATCAGTTTCTCTAATAACCTCAGCTTTATCTTGAGTGGTAATTTTCTAGTGTGAATATTATATGCTTAAAAACATTAGGACTAGGAAGACAATTGGTTATGATATTAAGCAAGGAAAGCTATATTACTTAGACTTAACATCAAATAGTTTTGACATGTTACCTCAAGCTTTAATAATGGATTGCTCCAAAGGGAAGAAGAAGAAGACTAAAATTAGGTTATGGCATTGATATTTGGGGATGCTTCTTTTCATTATCTAAAAAAAATATTTTCAAGTTTATTTGAAAAAAGTTGATGTTTTTAGTTTTCGATGTGATGTCTGTGAATTAGCAAAGATTCAACATGCTTCGTTTTCAGTAAGAGCTTATATTCATTTATGATTATATAGTTTGATGTTTGGGATTCATTTGAAGTTGCTACTTTGGGTAGATCATGTTGTTTTGTTACCTTTATTGATGATTGTACCATGATAACCTAGGTTGACTTGATAAAAATCTAAAGGTGAAGTGAATTTTTGATTTCAGAAGTTTTATAAAAATATTGAATCTTGTACAAGGCACTAGCCCAGGCTCTTCGTAGTGATAATAAGGGAGAATATCATAGTTCTAAACTTCAAAAATATTTGAAAGTATATGAAACTATTTATCAAACTACTTGTTCTAATACACCCATAAAATAGGGTTATTGAGCACAAAATTAACACTTGTTAGAGGTTATTTGTACTTCATTAATAGAAGTTCATATGTCATTATCTTATTAGGGAGAAACACTTGCCTTTAAAGCATATTATATCAATAAGGTACCCCCAAACTCTATTGAATCTTGAAGTCTATTTTAGGCTCTCACTCAAGCATTTTAGGCCTTAGCAGTCCTAAATTTACCATCCATGTTTTAGTTGTGTTGTATTTGTACACCTTCATGAATACCAATATAACAAGTTCAATCCTAAAATGTTATGATATAATTTCCTTGGATATTCTAATCATTGAAAATGATATCGATGTTATCATCCTCAAACTCGATAAATATTTATCACAGTAAATGTTGTTTTTCATGAATATATCATGCATGTTTCTTTCAAAATTGAACTTTTAGGAGAGTATCAGAAGAAAATTCAGACTTAGATTACGATTTTCTTGACATAAATTTGGATTTTAGGAGTGATTATTCTCAAGTTAGACCAAATAATAATAATAATAATAATAAAAGATGGATTGGGTTTGAATGGTATAATTTCATACCAAAATGGTGATGAACAATTAAAAGCTAAAGATGTTACTCTAACAAATACTTTATTCGAGTTAAAATCTCTCATAAATAATATATCATAATAGTCAATTATTGAGGATGTTCCTAACTTAGTATATGAGTCAGTTAGAAAATTACCATATCAGCATAGAAATTTATTTTTAAATCCACATATGAACCCAAACTTTATAGCAAAGTAAAATATCATATGAGTCATTATATGTCTAATCATTATTATCCTAATCAAATCTATCATTTATAAATCAATAATCTTATGTACATGTTTCTAAAAATGTGTTAGACACCTACCTAAATCAGATGGAAAACAGCTATAAACGAAGAGATGGAATTTTTTTAGAAATTGAACGTGTTGAATTTCCACTAATAAAGAAACCAGTTAGATACCGATGGATATACATAATAAAGTACAAGGCTAATGACACAATTTAATGTTTTAAAACAAGATTGATGGTGAAAGGTTAAACTCAAACCTATAGAATCAATTATACAGAGACATTTACATCTTTAGCCAAAATGTATATAGTTCGGGTCATATTGTCATTAGGTGTGAACTTGATTTGTCATTAAAATAATTTGATATGCATAACGCCTTTCAACATGGTGAATTAATAGAAAAAGTCTACATGGATCTTCTGTCAGGGTTAATGATCCTTAAACGAAAAAATTAGAAAGTGTGTAGGTTGCGAAAATTGTTATATAAATTGAAACAATCTCCAATAGCATGGTTTGGAAAGTTTATAAAACTTATGATAGTCGTAGGCTACCATTAGAGCAATTCAGATCATATATTGTTCTTGAAGAAAAAATAGAGTAAGATTACAACACTGAATATATATGAAGATAATATGCTGATTACAAAAAATAAAATTGAATAAAGGAATGCTCTACAAAATTACTTAGATAAATAATTTGAAATAAAAGACCTAGATATTTCAAAATATTTTTTTGGAATTGAAGTGTTCCGATTTTATAAAGTAATTTTTCTATCTTAAAAAAAATATATTTTAGATCTTCTATAAGAGACTGACATATTAGCATGTTAACTAGTAGAAGATAGTCTAAAGTTATACGTTGAGTCCAATTAAATACCAGCTAATTAAAGAAGATAACAAAGACTTGCATGAAAATTAATATGCACATCACCCACAAGACTAGGCTTTTGCATTGAGTATTGTTAGTTAATTGATGCATAATCCAAAAGAGCAACATATGAATGCAGTAATGCATATTTTGATCTGAAGGTTATACCTGGAAAGGGAATTTTTTTCAGTAAAACTGCAAAATTATTAAACCATATATGCATATGTTGATGATGATTAGGTTGCATTAGTAGATGGTAAGTGATCTACTTCTTGTCACTTAACCTTTATAAATGGTAATCTCATTACATGGAGATATAAGAAATAAGGTGTTGTTGCTTGCTCAAGTGCGAAAGTTGAATTAAAATGCAAGACTCTTGGACTCTATGAAGTATTGTGATTAGGTTTTTATTATAGGATTTGGGTTATCTATCAAGACAACAAATTTAATTATATTGTGATAATAAAGCAAGATGTGATATTACCTATAATCTAGTTCAACATGATCATACAAAAAACATATAGATAAATAGATTCTTCATTATGAAAAAGTTGGATAAAAAATTTGTAAAGTTTCCTAAGATCAAATCTAAGGATTAACTGGATGGCATTCACACTAAAGCAATTTGCAAGTAGAGCAAGTTGGGCATGTATGATATTTATACACCAACATGAAGGGAAATGTTGATATTTCTTGATTTCATGTATAGGGATTCAAAGTTAATTTTCTAATTTCTAGGTTCCTGATTTTTCTATATAATTATTTTTCTAAATTAATATTATTGGCATGTGATGCGCTGCAGGTCAAATTATAATTTTATAAGTAAAAGAAAAATTTCTAAGCATTGATAACATGTTTTGTAATAAAATAAATTTTAATCATAAACTCAACATATTGGACGATATTTTTTTTAAAAAATATTGATACATCGATAAATTTTATGACACTGTTTTTCAAATATTGAGACTACTATATATTGGATCAACCCGAGTTAACTTGTCAAATTTAAGATCTAAGTCTTGAGACTGTGATAACCTTATAGAAAATAAATCAAAATAAATTATGAAGGTCAATTCCTAATCAACCAAATTTTAAAAAACAAAACTGAAAAAAAAAATTAAATTTTTAAAAAGACAAACAAACCACCCTAACCAACCCGAGTTAACCTGCCAAACTTGCACCACAGATCATGAGATTGAGATAACTCTATAGAAAGCAAATCAAAATAAATTATGATGTTTAATTTTCAACCAACTCGATGTTGAATGATGAAATAAAAAAATCAATTGAAAAAGGAACAAAAACAACCAAGTCAACTTAGGCTAATATATTACATTTATGATCTGATTCATGAGATCAAGATTACTTCATAAAAAACAAATGAAAAAATTATAAAGCTATATTTTCAATAGATCCAATGTTAAAGGGTAAAATCAAGAGGAAAAAATAAATTCATGAGACTATGATAATTCCACAAAAAAATTATGAAGCCCAATTAAAAAAATTAATATTAAAAGATAAAATTAAAAAATAAAAACTAAATAAAAAAGATTGTGTTGATGGAGAATGAAATTGAAAAAAAATCAATTAAAAATGACCCAAAAAACAAACAAGCTCAACTCGATTCAACTTGCCAAATATATAATCGAGGTCATAAGATCAAGATAATTCCATTAAAAACAAATAAAAATAATTACAAAGCCCAGTTTTCAACTAATCTTGTGTTGAATGATGAAATTGAAAAAAAATAAATTAGAAAAAAGCAGTATGAAAAAAACAACTTGAGTCAACTCGGGTTAACCTGTATACCTGCAAATAAAAATAAAGTAGTGCAATGCAAAATTCTCAAAACAATTAAATATTAAATAGTAAAATTAAAAAAATAAGAGAAAGAAAATTAGGCTATTGAAGGGTTAAATTAAAAAAAAAACACTACCATAAATAGTATTTTGTGGGCCCAAAATGATTTAGCCACGCCCTTTAATATATATACTAGCTTTGATACCCGCGCAATGCCGCGGGTTAGTTTTTTTTGCATAAAAAATATTCAAAAAAATAAAAATTTAAAAATCTTGGGTTTTTCTGTAAAGTTATACCCAAAAATCTTGAGTTTGGCTGCAACGCTTGACCTAAGAGTAATATTTATAATATTAACAATAAAATTAAACTTGCATGATCCAAGTTTAAGTGAGTCTGGTTGTAACACCGGACCCAAGAATACTAAATGTGGGTTTGACTATAAGGTCGTGTCACAAAAGTGTGATAATTAAATAGATTAATTAAAAAAATAAAGAAAAAAATCAACAGGAAGGAAAAAACTATTAAAGAAAAAAAACATTAAATTAATTGGGTTAACCTTTTAAACCAGGTTATCCCGTAAAACTTGAGATTTGCATCATGAAAATTTGATAACTAAATAGAAAAAAAATGACGGGTTTACCTAGAATTAACCAGGTTAACCCATCAAACTAAGTTAACTCATCAAGCCCATGATACGTGTTATGAAAGTATGAAAGTCTGATAATCAAATAGAAAGAAAATTAACTTTAACAAACTAAACTAAATGAAAAAAATAACTCGTCAAATCAGGTTAACTCATCAAACCCGAGATTCGTATCATGAAAATCTGATAACTAAATAAAAAAAATTAACATTAACAAACTAAATCAAACAAAAAAAATTCATTAAAAAAATAAAAAGAAAAAACAAAAGAAAAAAACAGTTATATAATATAATACAATATAATATTAATTATAATTATAATTATAATGAAAAAACACGGGGAAAATTTTAAAAAAAAAGAAAAAAAAGTGGGGAAAGCTAAAGCTAAAGCTAAATTCTTAACCAACTCAATATTGAAAAAATAAATTTAACAAAGATAATTGAAAAAAAAACATGTAGGGGAAACACTGTAGCCAAACAAAAACCATGTAAGGGAAACATTGTAATAATCCATAGTATTTTTTTTTAAAAAAAAAGCTACAAAGCTAATCTCTCAACCAGCTCAATATATAAAAAACATCGACAAAGGCTATCTAAAAAAAAAAAAGTCAATTTTGGGTAAAAGAAATGAAAAAAAAAATGTACAAAAAAGGAAACAAAAGCGGAAAAAAAAACATGTGAGCAAAGCTATTAAAGAAAAAGACAAAAAAACTAAATTTTCAACCAGCTCAATAGTAAAAAAATAAAATCAACAAAAATAATTTTGAAAAAAACAAAACAAAAGGAAAGAAAATATGTAAAAAATGACAATTATGAAAAAAAAATAAAAATAAAAAAAACAAAAAAAAACATGGGGAAAGCTAAAGCTAGATTATCAGTCAGCTCAATATTAAAAAAATAAATTCGATAAAGATAATTTTTTAAAAAAATATATGGGGAAACACTGCAGCAAAACAAAAACTATGTAGGGGGAACACTATAGTAATCCATATTGTTTTTTTTTAAAAAAACTACGAAGTTAAATTCTGAACCAACTTAATATAAAAAAAATAAAATCTACAAAGGCCATTTTGAAAAGAAAAAAAATGAATAAAGAAATCATAAAAAAAAAAGAAAACAATGTATGAGAATATTATAGCAATCCACAATGTTTTTTTTTTTAAAACTACATAGTTAAATTTTCAACAAACTTAATATTTAAAAAAATTAGTAAAGATAATTTTGAAATAAAAAAATTTTAAAAAAAAAGAAAAAAAAAGAAGAAGAAATCAATTTTGGGTAAAAAAACATGTAAAAAAAAAAAAACACAGCTGCTACAATGAAAACCCACGCGTTTTAGAGTATTCTTTCTATATATATGTATATATATATATAAAAGTAACCAAAGTGGCAAAGTAGTAGAAACTAGCTGGGCTTCAGCTTTTTGCTTGAACCAAGCTCAAGGACAATAAGAACAAACAGAATGACTTCCACTTTTTGAGAAATCAAGTAAGACAATGAATATATACTATGAATTGAATATATTTTTTAAAAAAGAATAATGTCTGCAAAACACATCCATGAATCAGAAAATCATGCTTGCCTTGTTTTTGAAGATTTGCTCCTATCAGTCTTGTCCTTCTAGGATGCCTCCTCTCTCTCTCTCTCTCTCTCTCTCTCTCAATTAAACGGATGGACTCAGAATGTAGTTCAGGTAAACGATGTCAGTATCTTCTTTAGTTTCATTACTTTAGCATTTGTCCCCAGTCTTGCCCACAGTGGGTGTTTCTTTCTATCATGGAATAATTTTTTTATATATATAATAATATAAATTACATTTAATTGCTTAATATTTTTTAGTTAAAATGATCCTTCAAAATGTACCCGTTGGAACTAAAAAATCATTCCCAAGAGCATTTAAGGGTTATTGTATATTTATTACTGTAATAATTATTATTTTTAATATATTTTTTATTTGAAAATATATCAAAATAATATATTTTTTAAAAAATTATTTTTGATATTAAGATATGAAAATAATTTGAAAATAAAAAAAATAATAAAATAAAAATAAAATTTTTTCAAAAATATTTTTGTAATGGAAAACAAGCCGTTATCAGAATGCCACCTGTTCCAAAGTACTCATGGTTCTGTTGGCATCCGGTGGCCAATCGCAAGTCACAACGCCAGAGGCTTGCTGCTGCACGAAGGAGGGGTGCGTCTGTAATTTGACTGTCAAAGGAAAGCAAAGCAAAGAAAAGGAACAAAATAAATATTGAAATCCTAAACGGGGCCCATTGTAATTAGCTAAAACCAATTACCAAAGCCGAAAGAAGATCAGAGACAGAGGACCCTTCTGGGCCCCCCAGTGTTCGCCACTTTATCAGAAAAGTCATCATTCATTGAATTAATTTTTCATAATCAATATGTTTGTATAATAATTTAATACGATTTCTTTTTGTGTTGAGAATCAATGCATTACATTAACATTAATAAATAAATAAATAAATAAAAAGTGATGTTTTCGTTATACATCACATCACAAAATACGATTTATTATAATAATTTCTTTGCTTTGATTTTTTTTAATTTATCTTTAATTTATTTTATTCTTTAATGTTTAATTTAATAAAAATTAATCTTTATAATTTATATTATTTTGCAATCTAAAAAAGATGGTGTTTTTACTCTATAACACCTTACAAAAACACTATGTATTACAATAATATTAATATTATTTTTTCATTTTATATTTTAACATTTAGTTTGTTGGAGATTATACTTCATAATTTGTTGTGTTTTTTAAGCTAAAAGAGTTGATATTTTCATTACGCGCCTCCTCGCAAAATATTATTTATTACAATAGTGTTTTTTTTTTTTACTTTGCTTTCTTTTTAAATTGGTATTTTTTTTCATCCTTTAACATTTAGTTTATTGAAAATTAGACTTCATAATTTGCTGTCTTTTGTAAGCTAAATTACAATAGTTTTTTTGTTTTTTTTAATCTGTGTTTTCTTTTTATCTCATTTCATCATTTAACATTTAGTATATTAGAGATTAGACTTCATAATTTATTGTGTTTTTATTTCTATATGGTTATCCCAGTATCATAACTCGTGTTGCGGGTTTTATGAGTTGACTCGAGTTTTTTTTATTTCCTTTTCAATTTTAGCCTTTAATATTGAGTTAATTAGGAATTAAGCTTCATGATTGTTTTAGTTTATTTTCTATGAATTTATCCTGATTTCATAACCTAAGTCATGAGTTTGGTGGGTTAACTAAAATTATTTTATTGTGTCTTTTTTATATTGGATTTTTTTTCTGATTTTTATCCTTTAACAATGTATGTAATTGATAATTAAGCCTCATAATTTGCTTTTTATAATTCAATATCCTAATCCCTTGACCAGAATCACGGGTTTTGCAGGTTAGCTTGTGTTAACTAGGGTTTGATTTTTTTATTTATTTTTTATGAGGTTATCTTAGTCTCTTAACCTAAGTCATGGAATTGACGAGTTAATTCTTATTGACTTGGGTTAATATTTTGTCCTTTTTTCATTGACTTTTTTTTCCCCAACTTCATCCTTCAATATTGGGTTGATTAAGGACTGGTGATATGATCCAGGCAAGGTTAAATTCGGATTTTGATGTAAAATATGCAACTATCCAGTTTTACGGTAATAGTTATAATTCTTAATCCGACTGTTGGATCGGGTTAAAATTTTACGTGGAGTTTCCTGACATGTTTTCCTACCTTGGGTTAAAATTTCAAGTCAATTGCAGTTCGGGAAGGCATCACAATACAAGTCAACAGAGGTTGTTTAAATTTTGTTATTTACCTCCTTTTGACTTGTGGACTTCCTATTTGACAATGATCTTTTTTCTACAAGGATATGACAGCTTATTTTGGGAATCTCATAGCTCTGCAAAGATCTTTAATGGGCTGTAATATAGTTTCCAAGTGTGTCAAGGATTCATAAATGTTTCAAAATCCTTTTCTTACAAAGATTTCTCATTCATGCTAGCTACAACGAGGAAAGAAGATTTCAGAATTAAATTCTACCTTCAAATCAAATCTTCTAGTTTATTTGGAACTTCTTAAGGGTGACAAATCTGATTCTAACATATTTAGGATAGTAATTTTTGGATTTTTATTATTTTCTTCTTAATCTTTGGGTTATTATTATTTATTTGGGTCAATTGTAAGTGAGCCTTGTATAAGTTCACATAAGAGGGTTCCATCAGGGTTTATTTAAGTCTAGAGTTAGTATAAATAAAAGTATAACCATATATGTAAGCTAGACAATTCAAATTAATAAAATTTCTTATTTGTCGCACTTTGTGTGTGTGTGTGTGTGTGTGTGTGTGTGTGTGTGTGTGTGTGTGTTGGTGGGATAATCTCCCTTCTATGGTTCTCTAAAGAACTAAAAACGACTTATCGAATAATAACTAGCTTCGTGGCGTCATCTTTATACTTCTCGTTCGTGAATCAATATTCGTTGGGTGGGGGCTTTCCATTTTTAATAGTGCTGGTGCCTAGGTACATATTATCTTTGTGTTACACTCCTATCAAACCTGATTTACCTGGCTTTCCGGGAATTGATATCTTTGCGTGTGAGTTGCATGACCACGTGATTATGAGATTCGCATCAATTGGACTTCATAATTTTCTTCAATTAACTTTCTATAGGGTTATCACGGTCTCATAACCTAGATCATGAGTTTAGCAATATAACTCGGGTTTAGCAAGGGACTTCATAAAAATCATTTTTGACAGCAGTACATCAAAATGATATGAAAACATCAAAAATATATTAATTTAAATTAAAAACTAAAATAAAAAATTTTTAAATTTTTTCATAAGTATTTTTGAAATGCAGTGCCAAACACTGACAGCCAAAACACCTAGGAAAATGAGTTTTTCTCTAGACTAGTCATTGTTGCGTGAATGGCTCAAGGTTTTTTTGCCCCCCATTAATTTAGAAAATTATGATTTTTTCAAAAAAAAAAATCCTTTCTGACATGATATAATATTTACCCGAAAATAATATTAAAATATTTATTAAAATCTTAGTAATATTTGACTGTATTGATCATAGAACACATTTTTTTTTGCAATTAATATGTTTATTTTTTTTATTTCTTGAATTTAGATTTATTATTTTATGTTCTTTAGTGCTTTTTTATGATGCTTGCATTTTTTTTATACATAATTTGATTATGATGATCATGTACATTGTATCCTTACTCATTATTTACTCCACATGCATTAAAAAAAAACACAAACAGTTTTTTTTGATAATTAATATAATTCTTTTTTTTAGTTTGTTGAATTTAAACTTATTATTTTATGTTTTTGTGTGTTCTTAATGATGTTTTCATCTATTTAACACGGTTTGGTTTTTAAAATTAATACATTTGTTTCTCCTTTTTGATTTGTAGGATTTAAGTTTTTTTTATTATATATCTTTATGTGTTCTTCATTTATGATATTTTTAGTTTTTTTTAATAATATTTTATTATGTAGATGACACACACACACACCTGCATGGACTAAGTAGAATGGGACGCATTCTATTCATTTATTTCATTCTTTGTCAGCATGCTTAGTAGTGGGGGGCACAACACGTTACACTCTTGGATATTGAGGCTAATTTAATCATAATAGTTATTAAATTTGATATCAATTCAGATAAATTGATTTAAGTACGATCCAAGTTGAGTTTTTTTTTTAAGTTTACCTAGTCAAGTAGTTAATGTGATTTAATATATTAAGAATGATACAGTTGATCAGATTAAAATTAAACGAATGTAACCCGATAAAATTGAAGAAAATTTTTAATAATAATATATTTTATTTTTTATATAAAATAAAAAAATAATAATATTATTTTAAAAAAAATCTAAGTATTTTAAAAAAACACAAATTGAACCGCGTTCCCAAACATTTCGATAATTATAAAAACACACGAGAGAGATTATACGAGTACAGTTTTGTTGGTGAAGAATCGGAAAATGTAGAAGTACAATTTGGTGAGTGGGAGAGCAGGTTCAGGCCGGATGTTTCGTAAATGAATTTACATGGAGGACAGACAGATAATTAAAGCTGAAAGGTTCCTTCCTTGAGACTTTTTTTCCAAGGCTTACATGGAATGGCCCTCAAGCACCACCGAATCCAAATAGATATATTCTTTTTCTTGACACCTATTATACCACCACGAGTGACATATTATAACCTGTTTGTTTTTAATGTTCTGAGAATATTTTTTTAAAAAATTATTTTTTATTTTAAATTAATATTTTTTATTTTTTAAAATCATTTTAATGTATTAGTATTAAAAATAAATCTTAAAAATTAAAAAATATTATTTCAAAACAAATTTGTACCATTTAAAACCAGGTGTGGCAACTGGCAACCATAACCTGAGAATAAGCGGGGCTTAAGTAGAAGTTAGATTCCAAGATCGAAGACACCAAGCCCAACGGCGTTACTGAACCGAACCCTGAGAGTGCCCCAACAGGTGAAAACACCCTGAAACAGGAGGTAATGATAGCAGTAACTTATTTATTTTTTTATTTTAGTCCGAGGCATTTTCTTAACATATTGCCTTATTTGTAATCATGCAAGCAACCAATCATCATTTCCCTAGCTGTTAACCGGTTTGCCATCATGAACGGGTCATTATGAGCACAGATGATGTCAAATTCATTCTGCCATTAACAATAACCCTCTCCTGGAAGCAGCAAGTTTAATTTGCTGTTGAGGGTGATTCCCTTTTTGTTAATTTCACAGCAACTCTAATCCAAAAAGAGGTGGAAAGAACCACCCTAGAATCGAAAAGCAGGACCAAAAGCACCTGATTCCACATTCTTTATTTCTGGTTAATATATGCAAAGCAATTACGGTCTGCAAGTACAAATACATGAGGGCTTTCTTGATAAGGTCCGGAAGGTGTTCTGTTGATCTTTCTCTCTCTCTCTCTCTCAAGGATAAGAAACTCAAGTCTCAAAAACAAAGAGGATGAGCATGGCCAAACGCCTGAAATATGCAGTACAATTTGACCTTAGCACTTCAACCCCCAAAATTATTGGAATGAAAAGCAGCCTTCTCTTTAAATCCCCACACAACAAACTATCCGTTGACATGAATCTCAGGAGGACAAACCTTCAATGGAATAACCAAACTTCAAGCAGCTTTTGGCATTTTGTCTGGCATCATATTATTGGGAAGAATAAGCTCTGGAGGTGTTTCCCGAACAACTCCAAGCACTGAATCGTATTCTTCATCACGGCGAGCGAATTTCTTGTGGAGCACCTTCTCAAACTCAATTTCATCAAGGCCCTTGGCATTTTCTGCTGCGTGAACTTGTGCCAAATTGGCATAATTTAATGCTGATTGGGAGATGAAGGCCATCTCTTCTTCTGTGAGCTTCCTCAGGAACTTAGCTGGATTGCCTCCCCACACCTGACAGCAAAGAGATCACTTTACCAGTAATCAACATCTCATCTAAGCCATATAATGAAAAAAAAAAGTACAATAAGAATCACATATAATGAGGAATTTTTGGCTCTAATCCACAGGTAACCCTTCCACTTGACTAAACAATATGTGTACAATGGCCACATCAACATTATATCACAATTAAAATAAAATACAGAAGTCCAAGCCGAAGTAGCTGCATGGAAGGTTCTTCAAAATATTTAAGTATTTTGAAACATTCAACTGAGAAGCATTTGCATACGTGACCCACCAGATACGCACAATTACTTCAGCAACATAAATAGGGAGAAAACAAAGCTGATTACTCACCAGAGTAACCAAAAGACTAGAAATTTATCTTACTAGAAAAAACACGCTAGCTGTTTCTATCTTCCCACTAGATACCATTTATGCCAAGAAATTAGAAAACTTCATAATCAATAAAACCAAAATAATGATTGCCATTGTCAACCCGAAGGTTTCAAAGTGACAATTTACCATACAGACAATAAAATTAAACATCAAATGACAAGGACCTCAAATTTTGTATTGCTTTGCCATACTTTATGTCAAGCATAAATCCCATAGAAACAGGAATTGAAATTTGATTGGATAAGAGTTTGCAGGCTTTAGGGGAAAAAAATCAAGAAAATCAATGAGAATTTCACACACCTCTCCAGAGGGAATCCTAGTATTCTGCCTCACAAGAGCTCCAGCAGCAACCATGGCATGTTTCTCAACACATACCCCATCTAGCAGTGTTGCACCTGTACCAACAAATGCTTCGTCCTCAACAGTGCATCCATGTAAAACAGCACTATGACCTGTTCATTTGAAGTTTGTAATCATAAACCAAGATCCTTGATTGAGACGCCCGTAGCAGGACTATGATATTTACATTCAGAATGCGACCGAGCATGACTTACCAACAGAAACATTATCCCCAATGATGGTTGGTAAAACCTTTCCACTTAAGTTAGACTTTGCAACATGAACAAGAGAATTATCTTGTATATTGGTTCCAGACCCAACACTGATGCTGTTAACATCACCTGCACGGATGGAGCCACGGTTGGACAAGAATCAGCAATATATGACACACACAAGCAGACCACGCTCTTCCGTGAACGCGAGGTTATTCATCTATATCTCAAGACCTAAATATGCAATCATTTAAACTAGAGCATCTTGTTGAGTTAAGCCCCCATATCAAGCTTTAACTTTCACTAAATTCATGTGGTTAATACCCTACGGAACGAAGCTATCACTTCTAACTTGACGTCATTATATCTAAAAATAACATAATCAAATATCAATGAGAAGTGAAATAAGGACGGAAAAGGGGGGGAATTTCTATTGTGATGGATAAAAAATGTTAGGCAAAAAATAAGTTGTCCATCTTACCTCTCAAAACACAGCCGTACCAAATGGAAGAACCTCTTCCCACATGAACATTGCCAGTTATAGATGCACTAGGGGCTACAAACGCATCCTTTTCAACAACAGGAGCTTTATCAAATACATTCATGAGCGTCCGATGCCTAGATACTATTTAATCAAAGAATAGAGATTACAAACCATATACCCATTTCTGAATCTACTATATGTAAAAATAAATAAATCAATAAACAAGTAAATCGCTCTAATATAGACTAAAAATATAAATGTAACAAACTGAAACATGCTCACGTTGTTCTTGGAAGTAGTAGTTGCCTTGAAGCCGGCAACCGAGGCGATCAAGTGCTTGACCGGTTTCACGGATCCAGAATCCTACGCTGTAGATTGCTCTCCCTAATGTCCCCATCTAATCTTCTGCCTGATCAGATTTTGATTTATTTTCTTCAATTGAAAGAAATATTATGATTATTATTATTAAAATAGCATTGGAAGAAGAAGAAGTGGAGAAAGAAATGAGAACAACTGTAGAGACCGAGAAATGCGAGGAGGCGGAGTAGTAGACACTGACTACCCTTCAAAACGCTGTGCAAAAGTCTCCCTGCGCGTGCACTACACGAGTGCCATCTTGTCTACCAATCACTTTCCAGCAGTGTTTTTTTTTTTACTTTTCGTGGTCTTGCCACGTGTTGCATTTTGCTGGGTAGTTAAGGCTTTTAGAATGCACACGACATCGTTTTTGTTTAATACGCCAATATTTTATTTTATTTTTATTTTTATCCTATCTCTTACAATATGAACACAACTTCTTATTTGTTTAGTGTACTTTAGACTTAAAGATTTTTGATTTTGTTTTTTTATATATATATAAAAAAGAGAGAGACTAAGATCTAAGTCTTACGTTGCAAGCACAAATCTTTATTTGCAAAGCTAGTTAAAATTGGATATTGTTACTAATTACTTCCAAATAAAACAAATATAGATTTCAAAAGTAAAAGTTGAATAAAAACATATTAAAAAAGTATTTGAAAGTGTAATAATTGTTATTTTATAAAGTATTTTTTATTTGAAAATATATCATAATAATTTTTTTTAAAAAATTAACATTAATTTATCTAACGATTTGAAAACAAAAAAATAAAAAAAAATTATAACTTGATTTAACCTTTCTAATCTATAACTCAAGCATTGTTAATGACTTCTCTTACAAGTTTTATAACTATACTTCAAACAAATAAATACTTCATAAGATTAAGGTTGTCAATTCTGTTTCGGTAGATGTTTTATTTTTTCAATTGGAATAGAATGTTTTAGTTTCGGAGTGTTTTGCGTGCTGTTTTGGGGTTATACTATTCATATATATTCAACAAACATAATTCAAAGTCAAGATAAATTAATTATAAATTATGTAATACAAACACAATGCCAAACAAATATAATTTTAAAATTTAAAATATTTCTAAATAGTCAAGATTAAATAGATTTTTAACTTAAAGTAATTCAACTTAAACAAAATATCAAAATATTATGAAAGTAAAATATTTTAATACAAATATTTTAAATATAAAGTTAGGTCAATGTTATCAAGGTTAATTGAATTTAAAGCATCCCTTGTTTTGCTCAAATTCTTACACAGTATAAACACGAAAAAAACAACATGAATATAAAACATATATATTAGTGATAAATCTAATTTTAAAAAATTAATATCATTGTTAATGAAAATAGTAATAATAATTTTTAATATTATTATTAAAATCATTGTTATTAAAAATAGTAATGAAAAATAGCTTTTTATAATTGGGTGGTTTAATTAATTAAATTGAACAAGGTTCAATTTAATTCAATGGCTTTTCAATAGCGGAACGGAACATATGGAATGAAACCGGAACGTTCCGGGCGGAATTTAGTTGAAAAATCCGGAACAGACCGAGATTTAAAATGAAATAAAATTTGTTCCGTTTTTTGAATTGGTATGGAATGTTTCGGTTATTCCGGATGAAACAAAACAGAATTGACAACCTTGCATGAGATAGTTACTTCAAACAGACTATATAAAACCAATATCCATCTCTCTCCCAAATTATTGGTGGTTTATTAATTTATCTCTAATGTTTTGAAACATTCAATTCACCCCTAATTATTGCTAGTTGTATGATATTTTAAAGATTGCAATTGTTTCATTTAAATTTAATTTTCTAAGCTAAATATATATAGTACTAATTAAAACTATGATAGCTAAATTAAATTTCATTAAAAATTATAAAATCAAAGTAAAATACTTAAATTTGCA
>Ga0325410_1003314_pt1 | contig 18162 bp, 8 predicted proteins | sample PopdelMetagenome_16_FD_206182 | JGI IMG/M metagenome (GOLD analysis project Ga0325410, IMG submission 206182) | Populus deltoides microbial communities from Bellville, Georgia, United States - Xylem-PdIQD-R3 | ecosystem: Host-associated > Plants > Phyllosphere > Stem > Wood/Secondary xylem... | reverse complement strand
TATAGTTTTAGTGTGGTTTATAAATTATTTTTTATCTAAAATATATGTATTTTTTATAATTTTAATGTATATACGATAAATCCGGGATAGTTTAACGACAGAGTATGGACGAAGGAAGCGAGCCTGTTGACTTTATTATATAACAAGCTGAAGTGGGTCTATGATTGTGATAAGTTCCCCCAACTTGTGTCCATTAATCTTTAAAACAAACCACTGCCCACAGATTCATTCGTATGTACAAACTAGAGGCAGGATGGAGATGCCAGATATTTTCCTTGCATTTTGCCCCCGACTTTTGCTCACACTACGGGCCCCACGATTGGATTGGCGCGAAAAATATCTTCTGCGTTTTATTTTGACTTCCTGGTCAGGAGGAAGAGAATCAGAGATGATGCTTAATGGGCCGTATAGCCCACTTCATTAAATATATCGGATTGGGCCAGACATAGCCCACTTCTATCCTGTCACTCACAGGCCATTGAACTGGGTCGAGTATCGTCTTCTATTGATTATGTACATGGGCTGGGCCAAGGAAACTTGAAGCTTCAACTTGGAACGAGCTTCAATTGTTTGGTAATAAGGAATGAAATCGTGAAAATAAAAAGTTAAAATAAAAATAAATTCAATGGACTGTTCAATAATAAGGAATGGAAACGTGAAAATAAAAAAAAAATTATTTTAACTTTTTAGGTGTTTTATCAAGAGAAAATAAAATGAGAATAAAAATTAAATAAAGTTACGTTACCATGCCAGGTGAGCTGGGAATGGAAATAATGAATGAGAATTAATTTTTTAAATGATATATTATTAAATATTAATTTTTTTTATTATTCTTGATATCTAAATTATCACTATTACTATTAATATCATCATCACGGATTATTATTATTATTGTTTAACTGTTTTTTCTAATACTATCATTATTTATCTTTCATCCACCATTATTGCTATTCAACTATTTATTTTTTTTTTCCATCATCATTATTGTTACCATCATTATTATAATAATTTTTATTATTTTTCTACTACCACGGTTGATACAATAAGTTTTAAATTATTGTTCATTTTTATTTAAAAAAAAAACACTAGGAATTTTAAATTTCATTCTAGTTTTTTATTATTATTTCAAACACAATACTCATTCTCGGGCCAATATTATAGCACATAAAAACTTAGGAGAAGTTGCAACTTCTCAAATGGCATGCTTTCCAATTTTATCTTATAAATGATGATAGCTAGTGACCATAATCAGTGCACTAGATGAACAATTATCTACAATGTTTTTTCTTCTGGGAGCTAGCTGTGGCAGGCATAAACAGCTTTCTCTGTGCGATATAAACTTTATTTCGATCGAATTGCCAGTATCCACGCTCAAAAAACATATTTATTGACAGAAAAATCTCGCAGATTTTATTTTTCTCTGGATTTGAACCAGTTCCCAAATCATCTGAGTAAATATAAAATACGTGGAGGCTAGTTATCAGTAATTTAAAATAAGACCTGGTGGGATGGACATTGAAGAAGATGAGGAGAAAGAAAAAAGTAAAAGGAGCACTGCTTTTGAGCGTGAGCAAAGTCAGAAAAAGTTCGGGAAGACAAAACAATAAAAGGCTTAGTTTCTCTCATTATTTCTCAACCATAGAACAGCTCGTTTACTTTCTTGCTAGGTTTTTGGTATGCATGGCTGTGATTATTGCTATTTTCACTATCACTCGACAGCACCTGAATTCCGAGCATCATGTTTACCACAAGCCGAAGATTTTCCCTCTGTGCCATCATAAAATCAAAGGGATGGAGTGAATAGGTCGGTGCTTTAATCATGGCTCCATGTTTTTCTTTCAGAGACTTTACTCGTGGACTTGTGCTACAAGACGCTCAAACACTTAAAAATAACATCCTAGAATTTTTAATTTTTAAGATTAATTTTGAGAAAACTTTCATATATTTTGAAAAGTAAATGATCCATAAAGTTTTTTACTGAAAAATAGTCTATAAAAAATAAAAATATCGAGTAATAGCTTACAAACCGAAGTTAGAATTTTTCTTCAACCACAAGCTTTTGTTACGCTTCCCAGTACTGTCCGGCCCTACAGTATAATTCATCATTTGAATTTGCAAGAGTTACAAAATATCTTCGTCATTGACGTCATTCGAGATTCAAACCTAGCTAGCTAGCATCCCATAATTCAACCTATAAATAAATAAATAAATAAACGAAAATCATTTTACTTTGAAATTCAAAGTTTTGGCGAATATATGAAGGTGGGCAACTCTCAAAGCTGGGCAACACAAACCATATATTCATGCCACGCACGTCACGTTACACGTTTCACTGGCCGGCAATACTGCTTCTAAGTAACCTGTGGCAAAATGGCATCAAAATAATCAATCAATCACTTGAAGATTTAAAGTTTTATATAGCCAGCATGGGTATAGTTTGTATGGCTGCCCAGAAATCTTATCCCGTCGTCGAATATGCCTATCACATTCATGCCTTGGCGCCAGCTTCGTCTGTCCTTGCTGGCATGTATTACCAGTTGGCAAAGTTCCAATTATAACAAGCTTGATGCAACCATCTATTGCATAAAGTCAGTTCAATTAATGAATGCAACAAGGGCTCCACATTTCAATCCTTTTAAGAATCTAACGTCCTGTCGTTTAAAGGGCACCTCCATGTTTTGGCTATTTCTGCCTCGGCTTATTCCATAGAGTAGAGGCGTTACTGTGTATGTCTGATACAATATATATAGGTACCTTTTTTTAAATAATCAATTGCTAGCCTGGTGTTGTGTTAAGTTCTTGAAATTATAATTATATATATATATATATATATAATAAAAAACTCAAAATATAATTTATATTATTTTTTAACATATCTTATCGAGTAAAAGTTATTTGAGTTTAAAACTTGTATAAATTTATATTATATTTTACTTAATTTTTATCAAATAAATAGAAATTGTGAGATTCGAACTCGTGACTACTTCATTATTAAGGCTATGATATTATATTAAAAAATCATCTCAAATTAATAGATTAAAATATGAGGTGATTTATATTTATTTTTTTAATAATATCAATATATTTAAAATATTTAAAAATATTAATTTAATAATTTTTGAAGTATAGAAAAAGAAGTTGATGTGCTTGATTTGAGTGGGTTTAAGTTCTTGCCACCCTGTTTCCAATGGAATGTCATATTTGAGGAACATTTATTCCCATCTTTACATCTCCATATATACATCCCTTCTTTCTAAGATTTAAAGATATGTTTGACCCTATTATACTTCTAAGGCAAGCAACTCTTTGAATGGGATGTGAATAATCAAGACAATATATATATATATATATGTATGATTTTATGAGACATCATACATGCTTTTTTTACCGATTACTTGAATCTTTTTCGACTTGAAAATTCAAACGAGTTTTAACTTCAAAAGTTTTAGCAGCCAAGGGCGTGGAGTATTCAATAATGCCTTTGCTAAAATCTAAAGGTCTGTGTCTGCTATTTAGTGATGTTGAAGAATATAGTAATGATTATGGTTTAAAGAATTTTTTTTAATGTGTTAAATTAATATATTTTTAATATCAGTATATTAAAACAATATAAAAATAAAAAATAAAAAATATATATTTTTAAAAAATACAGTTTCTTACCTGTATTTTCGCAAATATTTTGCGTGGCAAACAAGCCATACCATAGTTAATTAATACAAGACTTTGGGTCTGTAATTATATGATTAAAATTCCCACGGTAAAGGCCTTGATCAGTACCGAGGGTCTTCTTTAGGTGCACCAATTGGTGAGTGGACCCTCTATTTTTAGGTGGCTATAATTTTGATACCCTAATCAAACAACAAGCGAAGATATTAATTGATTCATTTTTCTGCAGATGAATAAACCTAATTATACACAAAAAGAAAAAAAAAATCATTAAGCCAAGCATTAATTATACCAAAATTGTATTCTTCGTGTCCAATTGAATGGGGCAAGAATAATTAGGTTTGTCTGAGATATACGCCAATAGTGAGTGATCTTAATTACTACCCCCCAGGAACTTTTTTCGCCTGCGAGCGCAGTTATTAAACTTAGGTATGGTTAACTTTAGTCCCAGCTCAAATTGAGTTTTTAAAAAAAAATTAATTTTGATTTAATTTAGTTGTTATACTGATCAATTTGAAAAATTAATTTGAATTTTCTTAAAAAATAAAATAATATTATTTTAATTAATTCAAGTCAACATTTTAAACAAAGGAAACAACTTTACTTTCTATTTCAAAAAGCTGCTAGCTATTTTACAATCAATTAATCATGCAAAACAATAGCATATAATTTGTTCATTAATTAGCAGAGTCATCTACAGCCATATATAGATATATATATATAAAACTCGCAACGAGAATTCACTTTTCGGAGATCAAAACTATTTTCCTCGTTGCAATCATTGACTCCACGAAGAAACACAGGGTCAGATTCGATTTCTGTGTGTATAAAATTAAGATATTAAATAACCAGGATATAAAAAAAAAAAAAAAAAGAATTGTCGTTGAAAAATTTTCCTTATCCCACCGTGCATTCACTGTAGTGAGACTAGATTTCTCTGTCTTGGGGCCTAATTGACCAAGGAAAATCATTAGACTGGAGTGGTTTGCACGTGTACGTGACTCTTGCTGGTAACCTTTCTGACAGGGACTCGCCTGTGGGTCCCCACCTCACATGGGTCAGGATCAAAAGTTCACCTAAACAAGGTTATGTGGTTAACCTCACCTACAGTTATGATAACCTCGAGGCAGGTCAAATATTTTTAGTGTTAAACACAGATGCTAGGGAGACGTTAATATTAAAAAACAAAAAACAAAAAGATACGAGACATGTGTAAAAAAAATATAATAAATTTTGATTAAAAAAATAAAACAAGGAAGGATTAAATCATAAAAAAATTAATTTTAAATATTATATTAAATAAAATAAATAGCAATTAGAAAAATAAGATCAAATAAAAAAAAATTAAAAAAAGGATGTGATTGTAAATAAACTCTAATTTTAAATAAAATAAATATCAATAAAAAAACACGAACCAAATCTGAAGAAAAAAAATTAAAAAGCTGCTATAAAAAAATTAAAATGCCAGATGTAGAAATCAAGGAGGGGAGATAGAAAAAAAATAAAAGAAGATTGTTGATGTTATATTAGAGACACATTAGCCATGCGCGTTGTTTAGGGATGGAGATGTAATCGATATGATTTTAATGTTGCCTCGAAAACCACTGTTTAGCAACTAAAGAACCTTTTATGCATCGCTCAATGCATGCAGGAACTCCCCATATAATATTGAAGTATGCATTGCACGAGCTAATCACTTTTTATTTTTAAATAATATTTTATATTCGGTAAAATAATAATCCCCACCCCAACCCATGTGATTATAACAAGAAAAATTAGAATGGAAATATGAAAAAGCTCGCGGATACTAGTTAAATTTTTATTTTATTTTAAAGATAATTTAGTTATTTTACCGTGTTTTGAAAAAAATCAAAACAACTCCTGAATGCTATTTTAATATTTATTGTGTTTTAAATATAATTTAGTCATTTTATTTTGAAAAAAATATAAAAAGATTATATTATCCCAATAACTATCCAAAGTGTTTTTGTTGAGAAGAGCAAAATCAACATTTTGTTATTATAATCTGTAGTGAAAATCATTCCTGAGTTACAATATTTTACATTATTAAGCACCACTCTTTCATTTTAGGGTTTTTTTAAAAAACAAATTTGCTTATTATGTATTGTAATCCTAATAATGCAATGCATTTTATTTTTTTAATTAAAAATTTACTGATTGGATATTTTCTTTCTATAATTTTTTTAACATACTAATATATTTATATAAAAATCACTCATGCATGCAAAAGGTCCATCATCATCACGGATAGGCTGTAGTTTTTTTACGGGGAAAAACACAGTGAAATTATTTAACTTTCCTTGCAATTTCAGCTCATCCCAAGTGGGTTTCCACGTGTCAAGATTCATGCCTAGTGGAATATCTTTTCATTTGAAAGAAATGGAATAATAGAGGGAATTAAATGCATGTATTATTGCTGTTATCGCCTTGTATCCGCACCCATGAAGCAAAGATCAAGCTTGCAACAGAAAGAAAAAGAAAAAGAAAAAAAAGTTGGATCGTGATCTTGCTATATATGGTCCAGCTGGGCAGCAATTCTGGTGCTGGTGGCCTAGGTGGAAGTATATGGATCCTTTGAGAGGAAATGTTTATTTCTAGTTTAATTTTAATTTGGACCATACACTACGTTAACATGATTTTGTCGAGTAGGCATGAAGTGATGGTCCAACCTAAGCCATAAACCTGTCCTAAAGCAAATGAAAAGGAAAAAACAAGCCATAATTGACATTCAAGCCATGGCTGCAAGAGTCGAGGCAAGACTTTTGTGATAAGCATGCCAAAGCAATGCAATTATGCACATTTATGCTCGCAAGTATATTTAGTATATAGGATATTACATAGTTGTTAGATTTGATATACAATCTAATCTAAAAAATAATTTATATATATCATTGGGTCACCGTATCACTTTACATTTTTAATTATATATATTCTTTATTTAAAACAATATTTGTTTTAATTTTAAAAAATAATTGATTTTACCTAATTAGGTTTGAAAAATCGACCAAAACAAAGTTAGATACCAAATTAATGTCCTAAACCAGCATCACCTAAAAAAAAATCGCGAATAATCAAGCATATTTCCTTACGTGACAGCTCAAAAGGAAGAATAATATTGAACTTAAATTAGCTAGTAATTACAATTAACTTTTCAACTAACAAAAAAGCTAGTTTATATATATATATAAGAAAGCTGCCTGCGGCCTCCATAGCTAGGACCAATGTGATGAAAAGATATACTATATAATAAGATATAATGAAAAAAATAAAATTGCATGGACTCTTATGAGTGTTTGGGAAAACGGTTTATATTGTATTTAAAAAAATTAATTTTAACAATAACATATCAAAACAATTAAAAAATATCAAAATAAAATTTGATTTAAAACTAAAAAATTAAAACACAATTTAATCGCAATATCAAATAAGATATTAATTTACTGGATCGGTTATAAAAACAGTAACAAGAAGGTAATCATAAGATTTCAAGCAATTGTCATTGTTTTCTCAAATATAGTGATTGTTTTTGTAGTTGTGATTTTTTTAAAAAATATTTTTTTATTTAAAAAATTATTAGATTAATATCTTTTATTAATTTTTAAATTATTTTAATATATTAATATTAAAAATTATTTTTTTAAAAAAAAAACACCTTGCATTGAGTTATTGAAGATAGACAAGTACTTGGAAACTCACTCCACACCAATTTTCAAGACAATTCATTAGTAAGATGTTAAAAATAAAGTAATTGTTTGGCGTTGTTGAACTGTCATTTTATAATTTTTTAAATTATTTTTTGTGTTTTATATACTAATATTAAAATAAATTTTAAAAAATAAAAAAAATATTATTTTAATATATTTCAAAACAAAAAATATTTAAAAATACAACCTTTCCTAAACATATTTAATAAGAATTTGGAATTTCTTTAAGATAACAATAATATTCTTTGATTAACCCACGAATCTTTTAAAGGAATCACGAGGCGTCACTATATATATATAATACTCCAAAAATATACCTTGGTGGTAATTCGTTTGATGTTGAACAAAGGACACTTGTTAATTTATCAAATATAAAGGAATTAGGGTTTCCAATGCGGAGATTAACGTAATTTAATTAAATAATAAAACATATTTTATTAATTGCATATTATAATTTAATTTCGTTGTATTGTATATATGAACTCCCCCCTCAAATCGATATATAAAAATAAGTTTTTTAGACACATATATTGGTCCAGTCAACGTTATTGACAAATTTCTTGCCTTATACATCATTCTGCAAGTTTTAACATTTAAAAAATAAAATTCAAAATCTATTTCAAAACTTTTATTAATTTAGAAATGACCGGTTTATAAAAAAAAACCAATTAATCCACCACGATCAATTTATATTTTCTGTGTATTTGAAATTGTTATGAAATATGTTTTTTAAAGATTTTTTTATTTAAAATTATATTAAAATAATTTTTTTATTTTTAACATCATCATATTAAAACTATAAAAAAATACTAAAACAGTATATTAATTTAATATTTTTTTAAGTAAAATACAATTTAAAATAATTGTAAATAAAAAGAATAAACAAATCATTATTCATATGATTTTGTGGGCAATTATTAGACCGCTTGATCACTACCACGTGTAATAGGCCCGTGTCAATGAAGCCAGCATACCCAATACAAACCTAACACGTCAGAACGAATTTAGTATCCTGTCCAAGAAAATCACACACAAACACTCCACGATAAAATTAACTGACAAAACCTCAAAAAATAAAAATAAATTAAAAAAAGCAGCTACAAAAGATTATATAAAAAAACGATTCAATAATAAGAGGGAAAGAAAGGACCGAAAGATTAGAATTCGAGATCCGAGAAAAATAAAAGCAGAGTGAGTGAGTGTGTGGCTGTGCCAGTCCCTCTGTTCAGAAAAAAGCTCCTCCGCCTCAGGTCCTGGTGGCTAACTTCACAACTGCCGTCGTGTCACTCCTCCACGTATACAAAAGAAAATAAAGACAGCTTTTGCTCTATCCAAGACATTGGCAGACTTCCCTTAGATTCCTCGTCCCGATCTCCAACTCCTCAGAATTTCGTCATTTCCCACGACTTTGTCTAACTGTCTGTAATCACATGCATGAATTTGCCTGTCTCACTTTCTTTTAATTCCAAACCGAAATTGCTAATCAGATCTCGGGTGTGATCAAGATGTCATTTAAGGGAAAGTTAAAGGAGATTAGAGATGACATTTCTACCACATTTTCGATGGGAAAGTTACAGAGGAACAGAACAAATCGAAGAGGGAGAGCTTATATTGCGCCTGAATTAGGAGGTGGGTCTGAGTTGTTTAGCGAGTTGATTGAAGAACAGAGTCCGTGGGCTAATTTGCCGCCTGAATTGCTACATGATGTGATTCAGAGAGTTGAAGACAGTGAAACTTCATGGCCTGGAAGAAGAGATGTTGTTGCCTGTGCTTCTGTTTGTAAGTCTTGGAGAGAAATCACTAAAACTGTTGTTAAGACCCCAGAACAGTGTGGTTGCATTACTTTTCCCATCTCACTAAAGCAGGTGACTTGAAAAAAGAGAACCCTTTTTTTAATTTTTTTGTTTTGTATTTCTGTGAACTGTTAGGTGTTAATGTTATTTTGGGGGTTCTTTTTTGTTTTTTGATCAGCCGGGGCCGAGAGATGCTCCAATTCAATGCTTTATTAAGAGGGAAAGGGCCACTTCTACTTATCTTTTGTATCTGGGTCTCAGTCCTGGTAAATACTCTATGCTTTCTTGTGTTAATTTAATGGTTTTTTTTTTTGAATTTTTGAAATAGAAAGATTGTTATTGCAATGGGTCTATTTTTTGAGTTATTTGATTCACTATACAGTCAGCCGTGAATTTTTTTCTTTGAAATTTTCTACTGTGATGGTGTGTTTTTAATCTTAGTAAGCTAAACTATGTGTTTTTTGACTGCTAATTTGATGTCACTTATCGAATTTCAGCTTTGTCTGGTGATATGAATAAAGTGTTATTAGCAGCAAAGAAGATTAGGAAGGCGACAAGCACAGATTTTCGGATATCATTTGCTGGAAGTGATTTCTGTCAAACCAGCAATACCTATGTTGGAAAACTGAGGTATGGTTTATCCTTTTGGTTTTCTTGTCTTTGCACCACCTCATTCTTCTTTTGTGGAATTGATTGGGAAATTCTGAACAGGTCTAATTTCCTGGGAACCAAATTCACCATTTACGACGGTCAGACTCCATGTCCTGCAATGAAATCCAATTGTAAGCCGCAGCGTAAAGTTCGTTCCATCCAAGTGTCTCCAGGGGTTGCTGCTAGAAATTATAATGTGGCCACCGTTTCTTATGAGCTTAATGTCCTTCGTACCAGAGGTCCAAGGAGAATGCATTGCACCATTCACTCGATCCCTATTTCTGCTATTCAAGAAGGGGGAATAGCTCCTACTCCATCGGAATTCAATAATCCTAGCAATGAGCAATCTTCTCCATTGTCTGCTTCAAAACTAAAGCAACCACCTATTGATTTCAGCTCGAATAGCCTTGCTGAGTCATCTGATTCACTTTGCAGCAAAAATGATCCCCTGATTTTGAAAAATAAAGCTCCTAGATGGCATGAGCAGTTGCAGTGTTGGTGTCTAAATTTCAAAGGGCGTGTTACAGTGGCCTCTGTGAAGAATTTCCAGCTGGTGGCAGCTGTGGAGCCTTGCCAAAATGTTCCAGTAGAAGAGCAAGAAAAAGTCATTCTGCAGTTTGGAAAGATTGGGAAAGATATCTTCACCATGGACTATCGATACCCCCTCTCTGCCTTCCAAGCTTTTGCAATCTGCTTGAGTAGCTTTGACACTAAACCAGCTTGTGAATGATCATTTTCTTTTGCCATCTTGTGCCATATTCACATTATCCTTCCCTGAAAATTTTGTTGTATATATTCCCTTTAAAAGAAGCATCTAGGATTTGCACTTTATCATCAGCATTAATTTTATGTAAACAGCAGCGGCCTTCGTGGTCTCTATGTAAGTTGCAGCATTTGTTTATCCGCAGAAAGGTAGTTCTGCAGCAGCTACCTCAAGTTTGTAACTTCTTCACTTATGGAATTTTATTTCACATATTCTACGAACTTCTAAATTTTTTTCTTTGTATATTGGAAAGTTTGTATACTGAATCTTGATGTTAAGTTGCGAATTACAGTGAACGAAACATTTCATTAACATGTGATGCAAAAGTATTATACATAAACATTACTTTCTGGATGATCTTGCATCCTTATTATCACTTTTGTAAAATATCGTTAATGTCATGCACATATTGCATGTTTTTGTTGGTAGATAATCGTATCGAAGTCATCGTTTACCAGGTCAGAGAACCCCTATGTCCTTATCTTTTCTCTTCTGCCCACAACTATAGCGACAGCCATGTCTTCGAGGCTTTTCTGGATTATCAGGGTCGGAGTCGCTTGATTCCAAGAAAAGCCCTCTTAGGCATCGTCTTCTTACCTTCGGCTCATAACTAAGCTTCTCAGCAGGGGTGACTTGGAATTCAGCCTTGCGAGTCTCCAGACGCACTGGTTTATTGCTGTTCTTGCTGGGCTCTTCATCGTTATAAGAGAGACTCAGCTGTACACCAGGGCTTCTTTCGCTTACTGAAGTTTCAAACAATATCGAGTTGTTGACACTTTGTGTGTTACTGTTAATATATGCCTTCCTTGCCGGATCTTCTTTTGTCAGCAGATCTTTGGAGCTTCTACCCCTCGAGCTTCCTTCTCCATCAGTAGTAGCTTCGCTGCTCTCATCTGGATTGATCTTATAACCACGATGAATGTGGACTGACCCATCCTTTCTTGATGATTCAGAGCCCACATACATGGTAGCTCCTCTGTTTTCACCTGCTAGAGTAACAACGCTGACAGGCTTTTCTCCTATGGGATGCTCCATGTGCTCCATTCCCAGGTTATGAACAAACTTGGAAATATCTTCCCTGATTTCTTTTTGCAGGGGAACTTTTTCTCCGTTGGACATGGATGTTTTTTGATGAGATTCGCCAAAGGCAGACCGGGTTCTTGCTGTTTTGATAGTTTCCCCATTAGGGCTAATGGTCGTTGTCTTCTTTCTTTCAAAAATATCTTCCTTTGTTCGTTTCACTGGTTGTGAAAGAGGCGTAGGATGATCAGCACCTATGGTCCTGGAATCTGATTTTTGTAATGATGCAGGCGTCTCAAGTCCTGGCTCAGGAGTTGGTGGTGGTGCTGTCACAGCATCTGATGCTTGTACGGGCTCTGCTGCAGGTGTTGCTTTTGTTTCTTCCTGTTGAGTACTGTCGGATTGAGTAGACTTGGGAGGAGGCTGAGAGATCTCTTGTGTTGCTAGTTGTAATTTCTTTGATGGGGACTGAGAAACTGTTGGCTGCACTTGGGTAGCTGTCTTAGATGGAGAAGAGAGCTGTGGAGATTTTCTACCTGGAACTTGAGTGGCCAAACGAGACGGGGATTGAGTTTGGGGGACCGTCACTGCTGCTGCTGATTGGGGCTGGGAAGTGGTGCGAGAAGGAGAAGGAGCCACAGATGCAGCTCTTGATTGTGGAGTTGCTCGAGATGGTGACTGGGTTTGAGAGGCGGCTTGGGATTGAGTTTTCGCACGAGACGGTGATGGGGGCACAGATGCAGCTCTTGATTGTGGAGTTTCACGAGATGGTGATGGTGGCACAGAGGCAGCCCGTGTTTCTCGAGATTGTGATACTGGTTGGGAATTGACTTGGGACTCAATGGCTGCACGACGTGGTGGCACTGGCTGAGTTTCAGTTTGTTCTTGTGCTGTAGTCTGAGTAGTAGGAGTCGTTGCTGGGGTTATCCCAGCAGGTCGGAAAGGTGGCCGTTGAATGGGGATGGTGGTGATTGGCCGTGCTGGTGCTTGAATTTCAACTCTAGGACGAGGAGGTTGGGGTTCAGCTGTAGGAGTAGGTGCTGATAACCAAGGGAGCCGAAAGCGGAATGGCCTCTGGTCTGCCATAGATGATTTGATTAAAGAAAATGAAAAGTATAACGAAGGATATAGATGTAGGTTGGCTGCGTTGATGCTTAATTCTTGTAGAGAAATGCGGTATTAATATTAATAAGTTTTTATTTGATACCTTGGAAAGGTTTTGAGACCTTTCTGTTTCCGTCTTCAAATTCACTCTCCTTTTGCCTCCTTTACTCTCCAAAGGCTAGCCTTTACACGAGAGAAATTCGGGATTCTTTAGACAGATCTTCCTTCTCTCTCAGGTCTAGCATCTCAATTTGTCATCTTCAAGTTTTGTATTTCTCTCTCGTTCTGCTTTAAGTTTTCAAGTTGTCACTGTGTTGTCTCCTTTGCTGAGAAACCAGGGTACTTTTCTCCTAAAGGCATTCCAAGTATATACTTTGCAAAATCTCTGTTTGTAGGGCATAGCTATAACTCCATCCACATGATACATGTGTTATCTCAGACTATAGATTGCCGGTGATCGATTTCAGTTTTAATCTAGAATAAAAGAAATAGAAATTCCTTGACTCTACGATAAAGATACCAATACTGCAACGATGACTATTTTGTCGTAAGCACGTAATTCAGCATGGCAAAAAGGTTTAAGCAATGCATGCAACCTCTTGGTTTGCTAGCTGCCAATACTACCATTGTACCATGCCTACCAGAGAAGCAACCTACAAAACAAGAAAAAAGATCGGACAAATATTCTTCCTTCCTTCATCCTATCATTCAAGAAAAGAACTTTGCAAGGTAGACATTCTTCTGTCTTCTCCTTGAAAAATGCTATTTATGGCCGGTTGCATCCATCTCATAACTTCACAGTTACAAGATCGCCTAATCGATCGTTTCAAGCTCTCTAATCTTCCTCATAGGTAAGATAATTCTCATTTTAGTTTAGTTTAACAAATTTTATTTCAAACCTTCATTTAGGCAATCACAAATCCTGTCAGCCACTTTCTTGCAGTGGACAATACTTTGAACTTTCATTTTTCAGCGAACAGTGTTGAAATGCAAGGACTTGTCCAGGGAGTAAGATCTTGCCAGGAAACCCTCAGAGTGGCAATTCTAAGGCATCCTCATCTAAGAGACATAATTGAGAGGAGAAAGATATTATCACATTCTGGATGTGTGACCTCCTCTCCTCCAGTGGGAGAGAAAGGACTAGAGAATTTAACAGTGGCAGATGTACTGGTGACAAAGGGAGAAGAAAAGGTTGGCTCTTGGCTCGGGTGCCGCACCACTGACACCGTTTATGATGCTGTGAAGAATGTAGGTTTATAATGAATAAAGCTGAAACAGTTCTCCTGAAGAATGAAGTTTCTCTGTATAGTACACAAACATTACTGCTAAGATCAAATTTTGCAGATGGCGCAGAATAATATTGGGTCACTGGTAGTCTTAGGAGAACGAGAGCTTATCGCAGGAATTATCACAGAGAGAGGTACCTGATTTCTGAATAACCCTACTTTACATTGATTGAATTACACTGTCAGTCAGGCATTCATCCTCTATCCTTGTTGTAATGAAAGACAACAACGAGAAATAAACTTGACATTTAAAAGACTTGGTAAACATCACCGAGCTTCACTGTGATGAACAGTGAATTTTTAAAAATTTTTAATTTCATCATTTTTTAAAATTTCATCCTTAGAATTTTTTTTAACAATCATCTGGCTCCTACGTGGTTTAACTTTAAATCTAATCTAGATAAAGAGTCAGGTTAAGAGATTTTTTTCTTATTAATTTCATTATTTTTTTTAATTTTATTTTCAAACTATTTTTATTAGTTAGTTGAGTTGTTTTGAATTTAATAAGTTGATTGAGTAATTTCAAAGTAACTTCTATATTATTTAATCATATTAGAAAATTTCAAGATTAACTTACTATAACAAGTTTAATAATAATATGAAATAGTTCTATAACCTAAATAATTTTTTGTTATGTTTCAAAAAAAAATTATCCTATCTGTGGGTCTATAAACTAGTTATCTCTAATTCTAATTCTTCGGGAGAGAAAAAACTTTAAATTGACTTCGATGGTGTAGGTAATGTTTGTACTGCCAAGATTTTCAAAATAACATTGGAAACTAAATAAATTTTTTTACTGAACTACACAATATGATGAAGTAGATATTAATCTAATTTCTGTTAATGGTGGTTGTACGGATGCTTGAGCAGACTATCTGAGGAAGATAACAGCACAAGGGAGATCATCTAAATACACAAGAGTTGGGGAAATTATGACAGATGAGGTTATTTCTTGAACTACTTTTGTATGGGGGCTATAGAGTAACAATTCTCGTATCTAAAGATGTTTTAATTTCAATGCTCGACAGAACAAGTTAATAACTGTGGCATCTGACACAAACATTCTACAAGCATTGAAGCTGATGACAGGTATTTATGATGCGAAGAATTCATGTTTTTAGATTACATGTAATATAAATTAGAGTTTTTATTGAATTTGATGATGTCGTGATGAAAGGAAATTAAAATCTTGATTTCAGACAATCACATTCGGCATGTTCCTGTCATAGATGGAAAGATAGCTGGGATCGTTTCCATGGTAGATGTGGTTCGAGCTGTGGTAGAGCAGCAGGGTAGAGAATTGAAGCGGCTGAACGAGTTCATTAAAGGAGAATGCTAATAGAATCTAACAATATCAATGTATGAAAGCTTCCTGCTTGTAGGAATAACATGTCTTCAGAATCTAGTCGCATCAAGATCTCTTTAAATCTCACATAGAAGAAAAGAAAAACTTGGATCCAGAAACTGTCAGGCATGAATGGTGGGATTGCGCGTGTGCATTATTGCTGTGTGAGCATAACCTCAACTCGTAAGATCAGTCAAAGAAAAACATAGGGTACGAAGATGTCTATGGGTATGCCTCCAGTCTTGTGTGGATAATGTGTGTAAGAGCGCAAGGCAATCCAGCATCTGACAGAGAATTAATATCATAGCGCATGTAAAGCAACACGTTTAGCTAATACAAAATGAACCAACCTGCTTCTTTCAATTAATTATTACAAAGGGCCAGTTTATCATGATTCGGTTTCCTGAATAACACCAGCATGGGCACATGAATAAAAGCAAAATTCATGGAATATGGTTGGAAGGACGCTCCATCCTGCTTGTCAGGTAGTGTTCGACTTTCATATATGACTGCCAAAATATCCTCTTGATTATCACTAGTGTGCCAAAAGCTCGAGAATCGAGACTGCAAACTATAACGATGGTCTCTTGCGGGGAAAAGCTGGAGATGCCATCAGAGCAACCTTTAGATGCTCTGAAGCAAATCTCTGGGCCTCCATCAACCCATATACCCTTCAAGCCTCCTGCACAAACCCACCAGCGATAAGCCCACCAACAACCCTCTGAAATCATGCGCCCCCAGTCCTCCTTAGCTTCCAGAACCCCCAGAGCTTGAAGAGCCTTCTTCTCGACCCTAGCTCATGCATACATAGCACAAAGACTAACTTGAATCTTGAGAGGAGAAGCCTCGTCCTGCACAGAAATCCTATCCAATAGCTTCTCAACCTCATCAACCAGCTGTAATCAGCCACTCGACAAGGACAATGCAAGTAGCAAGTCCAGGCTCAAAGACAATAGAAGTGTGAAGTATTGTAGTAGTTTTTATGGTGTGATTTGAAAAAAATAATTTTTTAAAAAGTATTTTTAGTTAAGGTTGGTTTGATATTTATATATGTTTGGTTAAAACTATGGTTAACAAAAAAAATAGTTTAATTTGTTTGGTTAAAATAATGCTTTTCAAATTGAGCTTATAAAATAATTATATATATATATATATATATTGATGATTTTTAATTTAAATATTGTAAATTTAATTACTGCTATTACATCATGAAATAAATAACACTTATATAAAATATTTTTTATTGTTCCATTAAACTATCTACAATTTCATCACGTATGAAATCCATCCGACAAGGACTACAATTTTCTTGGTTTTTTAAGCGCGCAACAATATCAGATAAAATATCATCAGAAACAAAATTGGGATTGTGATCAAATTCTACAAATGTTACGTCATCAAGTGATATTCTTCTAATTTTTCGAATAAAACACAATTAAAAATAAAAATAAAAATTATTATTTTTTAACTAGGTCGGACCTGGTTCAATACATTTAAAAATTTAGACCGGGTCGCCGCAACAGTGAAGAGTGACTCCACTTTCACGTGAATAGTGGAGGGTGAAACTCTCCACTATGTCCACAGGTTTGCGGAAAGTAGTTGAGAGCTGCTTTTCACAAACCTGTGGTTTTGACAAAATTTACATAGATCCTACATGAATAATAAATTGTGTTTTATCATTACCAAATAATCTAAATCTACAGTTTGCTTTAAACGTTGCTGCGGCTGCGTAAACAAACAGACACTAGCCTTACCCAACAGATTCTTTTTCTTATAAGCTGCAATCATTCTGGTGTCCAAGCTTTACCATTAGCCAGTTATTCCTTGCCTGATCAGGACCACCAGCATGCCCAAATGCCTCAACAAGCAATGCACAAGACTCCAAGATCGGCTGGAATCCTGCGAACTGCATTGTAGTGGCAATTCGCCCAGCTCAACCAACATCTCCATGTTCCGAAAATGACGGAAGAAAAGCCATGTAGATCTCCTTTGTAGGCATGATATCTCTTGCTTTGATAAAACAATGGAATAATAAAACAGTAGAGAAGGAATGTTGCAGCCCCAAAAACCCTTAAGGTCTGCGTGTATTGTATTAGGGTTTTTATAATCCCTAAATGTCCACAATTAATGCCTAAATACATGCCTAAGACTATTCACATTCCACAATAGGATAATATTACAATCAACTCATCCCATATTTAGATATTCCATAATACCCCCCTCAAGTTGGAGCATGAAGGTCTCGGATGCCCAACTTGCGCAATAAAAATTCATATTGTTGCTTTCCCAAGGCTTTTATGAATATATCGGCAAGTTGTAATGACGACGTAACAAATTTAGTCGTAATACTCCCAGCCACAATGACATCACGTATAAAGTGACAGTCAACCTCAATATGCTTAGTGCGCTCGTGAAACACAGGATTCTGCAACATATGAAGGGCTGATTGACTATCACAATGAAGGGACATAGGAGTCGGATGAGACACGCCAAGACTTTCCAGTAAAGCTTTAAGCCAAGTCAACTCACACGTCGTCATGGCCATAGATCGGTATTCTGCTTCGGCGGAGGAGCGAGAGACAATGTGTTGTTTCTTGGTTTTCCAAGATACCGGTGAATTACCAAGAAAAACTATCCAGTCAGTAAGTGATCGTCGAGTAAGGGGGCAACCGGCCCAATCGCCATCACACCACCCGTGTAGCCGAAGATCACTTTCACTACTAAGAAATACACCTTGACCCGGATTACCCTTAAGATACCGGACCACCCGCAGAGCAGCTTCCCAGTGTTCCTCCCGTGGGCATTGCAT
>Ga0325410_1003310_pt1 | contig 18169 bp, 12 predicted proteins | sample PopdelMetagenome_16_FD_206182 | JGI IMG/M metagenome (GOLD analysis project Ga0325410, IMG submission 206182) | Populus deltoides microbial communities from Bellville, Georgia, United States - Xylem-PdIQD-R3 | ecosystem: Host-associated > Plants > Phyllosphere > Stem > Wood/Secondary xylem... | reverse complement strand
GGGGGGGGGATTTCTGTTAACATAGAGAGGCAAAACCGGGGAGGGGGGGAGATTTCTGTGAACTTACTGTGAATATCCTTTTGCTAAATCCCCAAACTTCCCTAGCAAAAAGCAGCCCCTCCCTGTTACCCTGTCCCCGGATCCGGCCACCATATCCCAGGTGGAAGTAGAAAGAGAGAGAGGCAAAGTAAAATGGGGGGGGGGATTGGTTAATGTGTTGAAAATCAAACCGTGCTCTTTTTTTTTTTTCAAGTCACAGCGTTACCAGAACAAGTAGCCGGGTGAGAGAGGGAGGAGAAACCGAGAGTGAGAGGGAACAGGGGAATGGGGGAAACCGAGAGGGAGAGGGAACAGGGGAATGGGGGAAACCGAGAGGGAGAGGGGAATGGGAACAGGGGAATTGGGGAATTGGAACCGAGAGAGAGAGGGGAATGGGAACTGGGGAAAGGAACTGGGGAAGTGTACCGAGAGGAGAGGGAAATGGGAACAAGAATCGAGAGGAGAGGGGAATGGGAATAGTGCAATTGGGGAATGTTATATAACAGGGGAAATGGAGAGTGAATGTTAACATGGGAAATGGGGAATTATAGAAACCGAGAGGGTGAGGGAAATGTTATATAACATGGGAAATGGAGAATTATAGAAACCGAGAGGGTGAGGGAAATGGGAGAATGGGATGGGAACATGGAAATTATAACAGAACCTAATAAACATAAATTTGTGTTTTATTTTGCTTTGATTAATTTATGATTAGTGTTTGATTATATTTGTTACATATGGATAAATTTGTGGGACTATACTAGTAATTATAAGGATTTCATTGCGCAATGTTTCTTGATCGTTGTTAACTTATGAATTGTATAATTTTCAAAATAGTTTTATCATAGATAAATTGAATGTTATGGTCTTAAATAATATATGTTAAGACCTTGTTTGTTTAGGGAATCAGATATTATACATTGTCAGCTTCTTTCAGAATAATTTATTGCATTGATTATGAAAGTATTTTATATGTTTTTTTTAATATTTATTTCCCTAAATTTTTAGGTTTTGTTATCAGAAAAATTCACTTTCATGTTATGGATAGTAAGATAAGTCATACAGCATGTATGAGAGCAGTTGTAACTGTGATAGCTACAGGGGTAGCTATTATTGAACAAGAAATAAATAGAATTTATATACCAAGAGAACCACGTATAAATGCAATTGCTTAACGAGAATTCTATATTGACAGCATTGTGAATCGAGGTGATAGACATTGCGTTGAACAAATTCGTATGAAACCTGTTGTCTTATATAGATTGTGTGATGTTTTCATAAGTCGTGACCTATTACGATCAACTCAAAATGTATCTATTAGGAAGCAAGTAATTGTGTTCTTACAAATTGTAGGCCAAAACCAAATATTTCGTTTTATTAGTGGTATATATTATAGGTCTGTTGAAACTATCCATCGTTACTTTAAAATTGTTTTAAAAGCAATTCTTAAGTTATACAAACACCTTATTAAAGATCCAGAGGATACAGTTCCAGCTGAAATAATGAATAATCGAAGATTCTATCCTTATTTTAAGTTATGAGAACAATACCAATATTTTTATACATTAATTAATTACATCTAAGGGAAAAGAGACATCTTCCTCTAGTACACAAAAGAGGCAACATAGAAAGAGAAATCACATGTATGAAGATGATGGTGTTGAAAAGTTCTTTAAACAGATTGAAGATATAACACTTGCAATTCAAAGCCTCAGCAAAAATCAACTTGATGTTAATGCGCTGTATACGGAAGTGATGAAAATTAAAGGCTTTGATGAGATCACTCTTGGGGAAGCATTTGATCACTTGGTCCAAAATGAAATGTTGGCAAAAACATTTATGGCAAAAAATGCTAATTTGAGGAAAATTTGGGTTCAGAATTTTGTAAACCAACACTACTACAAGCCTGTTTGCTAAGATGATTTGACTATGATAAGAAACTATATGTTTGTTATTAGACAAGTATGTTTACTTGTTTAATTCGGTCTAGCATGTTTATGTTTGTTAATTTGAACTAATATGTATGTATATGACATCAAAACATAATATTTATGCATGACTATGTTTGATGTTAGATATTTATATTTATTTCTTGATGCTTATTTGATATATATTAAAGGGATTATTGCCTATACCCGTAAAAAAAAATCTTTATCCAAAAAAACCTATCAAAATATTTTTATATTTATTTATCTTTTAAAAAAATCTTCATCGAAAAAAAAAAAACCAAATATCTAACTCTTACTATAAACTAATTTGGCTTTCTTTATATGAAAAAAAAACATATTTTAAGCTTTTAAAATTGAAAAAAAAAATTAATAGGTTTTATTTATGAAAAACTTCACAAGGTTATATCTCTATAATATTATATGACATATATAGTTATATTTTATAAAGTTAATAGATTAAATATTTATATTTCATATTTTTCATGTATTAGATAAATTTGAAAAAAAAATTTAATTCATTAATAAATTATTTTCCGGTTCATTTTCCATAACATAACCAAACACTGGAAAGTGTTTTCCAGTTCATTTTCCATTACACTATCAAACATCGGAAAATACTTTCCTGGAATTCACTTTCCCCGGAATTCACTTTCCAAAAGGAAACTACTTTTCTGCAAACAAACGGGGCAAAATATAATATTTACTAAATGATATTATTTTTAAGAATAACAAGGTAATTTTTATATTTTAGAATAATAATATTTAATAAATATTAAGATTTTGAAGTGTGAAAAGATAAAACTCAAATCATTCGGTTCAATCACTCAACTAGTTGATTTAATTATATGACCCGGTTGACCTTTCACATAAAAACCATAATTTTATGATTTTTTTAAATATATTTTATTAATTAAAATATACTTATTTTTTCAACTGTAGACTAAAAAATTAACTCCAATTAAAATCTTAAAAAATTATTGTTTATACAGTAGTTGTCCTTTATTTTTCAATGTCAATGATGTAGTAAGACTTGAGACAATGAGTGATTTTAAACAATGAAATGTGGTTCTGCCATGATTAAATGATGATCTGCTCTAAATAGATGATGTGGATAGCTTAACAAATGCATTTTATGGACCAATGAGATAAGTTTAGGTCTAAGAGAAAGTTTGATTGCGTTAATCTAGAATAATAGCTCAATAAAGCTATAACTTTTGATCTGATCATTGGATTACACTCAAATTATTCTAGGAGTTTCTAGAGATTGTTTTTCATATAGTAGTGACTACATCGCTATACGGACCATCGAATTTTTAGATATAAAAAATCTCATCGAGACCTTTTGATTTTGGCAATTTTGAGATTTTCATTGTTATTTTTGGAACAAGTTGACTGATTTTATTAACCATTATAAACTGATCCATCGATTAGTCCAAGATTTAATTGAAGTTGTGGTTGTAAATGACAACATCAATTAAATTCTTATCGTGGTTTCTAATCATGACATTTAATTAATATCACGGTTTAGAACTGCGATATCCAAAAATGTGTTATTCCGTCAAAACTTTTTGCTATTATGTTAATTCACTAATTGCTTTGATTTTGTATGTTAATTATCCAATTTGTCCCTATTATTTTTTGCTAATTCTGTTTTATAGTCCCTTTGCTAGTAGGTTGAAACTACATTTTGTTACTACTATAATTTTAAAAAAATTTGATTAATTAATACTTTAGAATTTTATATATATCCTTAAAAAAAGTTATAATTAATACTTTTTTAAACCGTAATTATAAAAACTACTATACTAATAAACACACATTAGATTTGAATAGTTGAATTATTATATTATAATTAATTAGATTATTTTATATCTTTACTATTTAGTTGTCAAGACATTCACCATAGCTATAAAACTTGAATTGACCCAATAAATTATTCAAGACCAGGATGACTTGGAGCCTAAACCAGTTTGGTTTGAGAAAAAAATAGAAAAAGAAAAAAAAATTAGTTGATCTTGTCAAAAACTCGAATTGATTCATTGACCTAATCAACTTAGGTATGAATCGGTCAAAACCTGACCCTTAACTTGTTGATTTTGTTTTTCAAAATAATGCTGTTTTGTTTTTAATTTTTTTAGGTCAACTCTCTCGATTAGGACCTTGGTCTTGCCTCTCAATATATTACTCAAGACTAGGATGACCCAGAGCCTAGATCAGTCTAGTTTGAGAAAAAAATAGAAAAACAAAAAAATTAGTTGATCTAGTTAAAAACTCAAATTGATTCATTGACCTGATCAACTTCGATATGAATTGGTTAAAACCCAACCATTAACTTGTTGATTTTTTTTTTCAAAATAATGTTGTTTTGTTTTTAATTTTTTTAGATCGACCCTCTTGATTAGGACTTAGGTCTTGCCTCGAATCGATCTTAAATCAGGTTTTACAACTATACCCTTAACATATGAAAATGATAAAATATTACATGCTCTCACCATAATAAAATGCAATGTCATTTATAATGAACAAAAATAACATGATATATGATATTACTTAAATATAATTTTTTATTTATAATTCTTTGTATTTAAAAATAAATAAATTTAAAATTCCATTTTATCTTTAGCATACAAACCAAAAATAAATAAAAATAAAATAAAACCTTGTTCTCTCTCTAGCACGAGCAATAAGAACACAACAAAAATATCCCAAAAATATATCCTCTTGCCTCTCCTTTCACCTTCTCCACCACATCTCTTACTAGCATAACAACTACCATGAAAAAGCCACCACTTTTTTCTATAAATCTATTAAATCAAACATTGCCCTCTCTTTAGCACGAGCAATAAGAACATAATAAAAAATCCCAAAAATATATCCTCTCATCTTTCTTCTCACTTTCTCCATCACATCTCTTAATAGCATTGTAACTACCACAAAAAAAAAACGACCACTCTTTTCCATAAATCTATTAAATCAAACCCTATAACTCTTACCTCTCTCTTAGTTCTCCATTCTCTCTTTAGTGTTAGTTTTCAAGCAAGATAGTAAAGAAGGGTGAAATCGACCATTAATAGATTATGATTCATATTAAGAGACCGATGCAAAGTTGTTGGCGATGATTGTTGGCAAGAAAAGAACTCCGAAGGCTTCAAAAAGAGGCTAAGGAATTTTTCATTCAACTTGTTGGTGATTCGAGGACGAATCATCTTGAAGAGAGAGGGAATGATACGATCAAGGCAAGGTCAAATTCCGATTTTGATGTAAAATGTGCAGCTATCCAGTTTTACGAAAATAGTTATAATTCTCAATCCGACAGTTGGATTAAGCTGAAATAGTTATACTTTAGGTTAAAATTTTAGGTCAATCTGACTTTGGAAAGGCATTGAAACACGGGTCAATAGAGGCTGTATGAATTTTGTTATTTACTTCCTTTTGACTTGTGGACTTCCTATTTGGCTAAGATTCTTTTTCTAAAAGGATGTGGCAACTTATTTTGGAAATCTACTAATGCTACAAAGATCTTTAATGAGCTGCAACATAGTTTCCAAGTGTGGCAAGGATTCATAATTATTTCAGAATCCTTTGCTTACAAAGATTCCTTATTCATCCTAGCTACAAAAAGGAAAGAAGACTTCAGAATAAATTCTACCTTCAGATCAGATTTCCTAGTCTATTTGAGACTTCTTAATGGTGACAAATCTGATTCTAGCATATTTAGGATGCTAATTTTTGGATTTTTATTATTTTCTTCTTAGTCTTTGGGTTATTATTACTTATTTGGGTCAATTGTAAGTGGGCTTAATATAAGTACACCGAAGGGGGGTCCATTAGGGTTTATTTAAGTTTAGAGTTAGTATAAATAAAGGCATAACCAGACATGTAAGTTAGACAATCCAGATTAATAAAACTTCTTGTTTGTCGCACTTTGTGTGTGTGTGTGTGTGTTGGTGAGATAATCTTCCTTCCATGGTCCTCTGAAGAGCTGAAAAATGACTTATCGAAGAACAACTGTCTTTATGGCGTCATCCTTATACTTCTCATTTGCGAATCAATATTTGTTGGGTGGGGGTTTTCCGTTTTTAATAGTGCTGGTGCCTAGGTATAAGTTATCTTTGTGTCACACTCCTATCAAACCTGATTTACTTGGCTTTCCGGGAATTGATGTCTTTGCGTGTGGGTTACGTGACCACGAGGTTCGCATCAACTCTTTTCCATAAATCTATTAAATCAAACCTTGCCCTCTCTCTAGCACGAGCAATAAGAACACAATAAAAAATCCCAAAAATATATCCTCTCACCTTTCTTCTCACTTTCTCCACCACATCTCTTACTAGCATTGTAACCATCACAAAAAAACCACCACTCTTTTCCATAAATCTATTAAATCAAACCCTATAACTCTTACCTCTCTCTTACTTCTCTATTCTCTCTTCAGTGTTAGTTTTCAAGCAAGATAGTAAAGAAGGGTGAAATCGACCATTAACTAGAAGATTATGATTCATATTAAGAGATCGATTAATCAACTTCTATACAGAACAATGAGTCTTTAGTAGGATAACAAGTGGATTTTATAGATTATTATGAACAACATGACTGCTATAAGTATGTTAAAAAATAAAGGAGGATAATAATATTAGAATTAAGATTATATAATATTTATCTGTTATTTATATAGTTTGTATAGGATTATGATTTTATGTTTGTGTTAAATTCTATCTTTATAACATTATAAATAGGTCATCTAGTAGTTAGAAATGATGGCTATCACCATATAATCAATTTATTTCTTTAATTTATTCACAACTTTCAGCTATATATTGTTTATTGCAATTTATTCTTTACAACTCTTATTTATAAGCTTTCTTTTTATTGCTTTCCTTTTTTTTTTAACGCTATTCTCTAGTTTGTAGCTTTGGCACTATCCCTAATTTATTTTAAGCCTGTTAGGGTTAGGTTTAGAGTTCCATATTCCATTTGATTTGCGAGGTTAATACCTAATTTGTATGATCAATAATAGATTAGTAATCATGCTAAAAAGACGAATAGACAAGAACATTTTTATAACAATCGATGACCAATCGATTTGTGCAACTAATAAGGGCCATTCTCTTAGCCATGAAGAATCTCATAACAATCCACCAACAAATGTACCAATGGAACAACTTGCAATATATATGTCCTAAGATGACTCTTCATCTTTAATTCCCCATAACAACATAAAACCATAGTACTCCCATATAGTCTCCATGTTTTCAACTTTTACCAACTTTATTACCTCTACCAAATTTTATTGGATATCTTGGTGTTTTTATTCCTCTATTATAACCCCATGTTTATCCCTTTTTTATGAATGCAGTGACATAACTAGGTGGTCACAACCAACTCTATTAAACCCTAATTAGCTAGCAATGGCTCCTCTTGAAAAAGTGTTCTTTCATTAGAATTTAAACTTGTCTAACGACTTATTATAATAATATTGTGGTTGTCAACAAGACCATGAAGTCAATCAGATCCAAAATGAGTTTAGTTAGGGTATGTTATGCACTTATTTTCTCCGATAACAAGCACTCCAATAGGAATGTTTGTAGCTTCTTAACCTTATATTAGATATCCTGTACCTACATATTAGACATCATAACAAGTTTCATTCTATGGTTCTTAGAAACATCCAATTTTTTATCGTAAATATTTCTATTGTTATTTCAGCCAGCATCAAGTACTTCACCTACTGAAATGGCCTAAATAGTGCAAAAAATGATTTCTTTAATAAGATCAATTAACTTTGATTCAAACAAAGCAACTGGTTATACTCCTCAAAATGAAGATGACCGCTATGAAATTGAATTCTCTTCTTATCAACACTCCTATAAGAAAAAACCTTTATTATTCAAGTGGTCGAAAAAAGTCATTTCAAGATCTGCAAGATTCCTCTTATTAAAGTCTTTTATTAATATCCTTTACAAGATTCCTGATAACTTTTTAAGAACGATAATATTTTGTTAATTCCATGAATTTTGATAGAGTTCATGTAACATCCTCAACATTTGGGTACAAATCCTTTTTAATAAATCCACAGGTAGTACAATGTTTTTTTAATCAACAAAATAGTCGATCGGTTTATACCAGGACCTTACTCTTAAGACCCAATCAATTTCTATCTTTGGGTATTACTTCAAATTAACATTATTTCTACCAAGATTTTGATAAAGTTTCATTTGTGTTTTAGACGCATCAATAAAGTAAAATCAATAACACTTCTAAATTGTGTGTTCATGCAAAATCCATCGTCTATGTTTGATCCAATCATCCTGGATCTCAAACTCATTATCTATCATTCATTCCATTATATCTCATTAATCCACAATACCATTAAGAACTATTAATACTCATATTATCAATAATTATTAATGTAACATATGATGATTATAATATAATAAAGTGTACATTAACGGTATACAAAATAAACTAGTTACATTGTCTCTACACAAAATGCAAAATCATGTATAACATACATTTAAAACTTTCATTTTACAAGTTTTGGGACATTAATTACCAAAATAAAATATCTATAATTATAACCCAAAAAGCTAGATTATACTTCATGCTAATCCATATTTCTGAAAATCTAATCCAAAATAGCAACTATTAGCTATTCTTGATGAGCTTGTAAATCACTTGAAATGTAACAAAAACTAATTACATTATTTAAGTCTTAAGTTATAGATTATGAACATTAATAATTTTCATCTAAACGATACTTTAATCAATTCTTATAATTATATAATCTACTTAATTTGTTTACTCACTCATTTTCCAAACAATCTCTTGAGATTCACTACAAATTTAGTCATTATGGTATCCCTGTAGGGAAACCAACACTTCAATATTCTTTCCTGATCACCAATTACCTAGTAACCCATCTTAGATACTCATCAATTCGGTCAGCCCATCTTGGTTTTCAAACATTTCGCCATTCCTATTTGGAAGCTAATAATTCGATCAACCCATCTTGGTTGCCAATCAATCCTGCATTCCCAATTAGAAGCCAATAATCTGGTCATCCCATCTTGGTTGCCAATTAATCCTAACATCCTGTATATCTTTCCATCTTTGTTTACTAACCATGTCATTATCAACTAATTTACACAATAAAAGCTTTTAAAAAAGAGTTTCTATAAGGTACTGAGTACCTACTTGAAGCCTAACCATGAGTGGCTCCACTAATATGCTGAATCACCTCAACAATCTCCCCTGTATCGACAAGTTTTTCCATTAATTATCATTTTTGCATAACAACATACTCCTTATTCATTGTAACATTCATTATAGTTCTATTTAGGTTTTTCATCCATATTTTCGAATCATTTACTATAAAAAAATCAACTTAATTACAAACAACTTTATAATTCCTTTAACTATCATCAATTTTACATAATTCTATGAAATTTACAATTCTCTAAAATTTTGCCATTTCACTCTTTTAGGCCTAACTATTCAATTACTCAATATTTTATCATTTCAGTACTTCAATTTAATCAAAATCATTATTCACATAATCATACATATATTTATAGCATACTTAATGGAAAATATTATAAATGCATAACTTCCCATTTAATTCTCTATATGGTCCACCTTTATAGGCTTCCTACCTATCACCTTTCTTCATCATTCTTTCATGATTTCACTCTTTTAACAACCTATAAAGGTCCTAGAAACTCAATTTCTAAGAAATCTTCACTTCCTCCAATTTCATCTCAAGAACCCTAATTCAATTCTTTTTTCAATTTAGCTTAAAATTACAAAACTCTTGTTCAAATTGATACAAATAGTTTTTTAACACTTTACCCAGTTGCCAAATGAAATTTGAAGTTTGACTTGTCAAGACTTTCCCAAAACTTCTCTCTTTTCCTTTTTTTCATTAACTTTTTCTCTCTAATTCAATCTTCCCTCTTTTTGATTTTTAATGTGAAATTGTTTTTATCTCTCAAAATCTTCTCTTTCCACCCTAACAATCACTTTTTATCCCTTTAAAGTGAAAGGAAGGAAGAAGAAATGAAAAAACTATCTTCTCTCATTTGGCTCCCCCTGTTAGTTTTTAAAAAGACAATAGCCAAAATAGTCTGATCAATTTTAGAAATGGTTCGACCAATTCACTAAATCGATCTAACTGTTTCTCAAAATGGCTAGACTAGTTTTGTTACTAGAAAAATTGGCCATAAACCTTTATTCTTCTATCTTTTTACCTCATTTTCTTTTCTTTTTCTTATTTTATCTCATTATACCATAATTTTGTTTATTTTTAATTTATCTCGGAGTTTACAGTTGAAGTCTGGATTTTAAGAGACTTAGTTCGTTAATATTTCCTCTATAATTCTTGTTTAGATTTTAGTAGAGAACATAATAGGGGATATCTACTTTAGTCTCAATTAAATATCCTCTTTAAAAATCTTATGAGCAAATATTTTCTCTCTTACAAAACTAATAGTCCATATTATTCTATTATTTTGTAGAAGAACATTTGGTAAAATTTTGAAGTTTGGCTTTAACTATCTATATTTCTAGATTTTATGTTTGCAATATAATAAAAGACAAATTTATTTATTAAAACATATAGAAAACTAAAACTGAGTCTTAATTGGTTAGTTACTTTAATGTCAAAATACATTAAATAAAACCTTTGGTTATTGTTGGTCAGCTCAGACTATATTGGTAAACCGATCTAATTCTATCATTTAGGTGTTGCCACAAGAGTAGTCACCCATAAAAGTGTTGTAATGCCTTGTCTTCTTACTGGATTTAGTTCATTTCTCTTCTACTAATTCATGTTTAAATTTCTAATTTAGAAGACCTTGTTATTATAAACGCATAAGAATTTAATACAGTCAATATCTGAATTACAAATATAAAGAATTTATTTAAAAGAATCTTTTTAAATTTTTACTTATTCCTTAATAAAAACTATTGAAAGAATATTAGCTTTAAATAAATTTCATGAAACTATACAACTTTTTTCTGCTTAAGCCAATAAAAGACATGTAAAATCAGTATAAGTTTCTATATATAGGAGATGTATAAATAGGTGTCAAACCACTAATTAGATTTGGTTTAGACATACCAATACTTATAATTTTAAGAGATGTAAGACGTAATCATCTAGTAGGTGGCCTAGTGGTAAGAGCTTGGGACCAAAGGGTTTGCTTCCCCTGTGGTCTCAGTTTCGAGCCTTGTGGTTGCTAATATGATGACCACTGAAGGCTTATATGGTCGTTAACTTCATGGTCCATGGGATTAGTCAAGGTGTACGCAAGCTGGCCCGGACACCCACGTTAATAATAATAAAAAAAGTTGTAAGATGTAATAATTTTTAAAATTCATTATTAGAAATGTTTAAGTCGAATCTTGAAAATGGACCAGCTAACTATACTTGCCTTTTGAATTACATTATAACATTAAATGATCTTAATATACTCTCCATGTTAATGCTTAATATTCATATATAAAAGATTGAATCCTCTAGAAAGCCTAATAACTTATTTTCATTCAACCTCTAGATACTCGACCTCCTCCATACAAGATCATAAACAATAAATATAGACTTAAAGGGAGACAAATTTAATCATAACATATTATTGTTATTCATTTTGGGCCCCTACATAAAAAATACAAAAAAGGAAAAAAAAAGAAAATATAAAAAAATGAAAAAAATGTTGGAAAAAAATAAAAATGATATATAAGTGATATACTAGAACACCCAGAAAATTGTCAAAAACTGGTTGAGGAAGATCAAAATATATAAAATTAAAAAATTTGACAGTCTATTTTCAACTATTGAAGGTCCTATTTGCAAGAAAAATTCAATTTGAGGAGGAAAATTCAAAATTAAACGTTTAAGAACTCAATTATAATTTTTCAAGGTTTAATTAAATTTATTGAGGGCATAATTATAAGAAAAATTAATTTTTAAAGTTAATTTAGGCTTTAATTGGAAAAAATTAAAGTCTTGGAGTCAAATTGAAATTTTTAAAAGTTAATTTGGTCAAATTATTGGTTTAAGTGCATAAATATTGAAGTTTTTATATGAAATTATGAATTTGATTGAAGAAATTCAAAACCAAGGACTAAACTAAAAAAGACACGTGAATGTTATGGTTGAAATTGATCAAATCAGTTTCAAATTAAAGAAATTGAAAGTTTGTATGTCTATTGTGAGTCAAAATACACAAACTTAGAACCAAAGACTAAAATGAAAAAGATGGTCAACTTTAGGGCTAATAATTGAGTTTGACACGGGTGAAATTTATAAGAAATTAAAATTTAGGAGGCGATTATAGGCGTAAATAAAAGAAATTAGAAGAACAAGGACTCAATTGAATTCTACCAATCCCAAATTTAAACCTTAAAGGATGTGTCATTTAGACTTAATGAAGATAAGGTGAGTGACATGTCGTTCATCATCTTGGCAAAATTATTTTGATAATTTTGGCTGATCGAGTTGACAACTTTAAATGAATGAATGTGGGATTACAAGCTTCCAAATTGAGCAAGGTTGAATCCAAATAAAAGGTGTGCATCCCTTCTGTCAACTTCAGGTGGTCTCAAGTGATGATAACGTCAGAGTTGCTCTGATGTAACCTCAAAAGTGGGCAACTCAGTTAGCCTCGATAATGAAAGCATTGTTTAAAAATTGACTTTCTTTTCGCGTGTTCACATTTAAAGGGTTTTCAATGACTTCTTATTAAGGATTTATAACCCTTCCCTCAAGATCAAAAGGTTAGAAATGGATTCAAAACCTCCCTAAACTTTAGCAAAATTATATAAATACCCCTTTAAGATCATAGCGAGGAAAAATAAGAGGAAAAAGGAAAAAAAAGGAAAATTTTATAAGAAACCTAAGTGTAAAGGTCTAGGAGCCTAACATAAAGATTTTTTAAGTTTTGAAAGGATAGTAAAAGAGAGGCAAAACTTTCCATATAAAAGCAAAAAAAAGAGTAACTGTTCTAGGTATATTTTCTAATCCAAAAGTAGGCCTTGTGGTCTGCTTAAGATTTTATTTATTTATTTTTGTTTTATAGTTATGTTTACAAGTATAGAAAAGAGGTTTAGAATGCTCGACAAATAATATTGTATTCACCTTTTTGTTGTTGTGGTTTTTATTTACTAAAGTTCTTTTAAATTTTTCTGATATTTTTGATATTATAAGGTTACTGTTTAAGTGGGTTTTTTTGGCTAGTGTGTACATTTTTTTTCTTTTTTATGCTTTGAATTTTACTGTTTTTTATCCATTATTTTTATTAGTATGTATTCTTATGTACATATGGCACATGCATTTTTATATTAGATATGGACTAATGCCTTATGCAACACCTGCTTTAATTTTTGAAAAGCACACATAAACTTCTAGGTTAGGTGAGGGATTAACGATCTTCCCTTTGACTATTGATCAGATTTCATATGCGTGAAACACTCGACTCTAATTTGAGTGTCTTCTTGGTAATGATGGACATATGTGTCTTAACCATTCCTCACAATGCCCCCATACTGTCTTTATAAAGATTGTTATTGGGTAAATTTGAGACCTTTTTGAGACTAGGTAAAAGACCTAACCATGCTTATTTAATGAATAAATTATGTCTTCAGTTTGTATGTTTTACCTGGAATTTGCATCAAGGCAAGTCTGACCATGCTAATCCTGTATTGCAAGATTCTGAACTGAAATCATGACTTTCGTAAAGTATCCATCTTTTCAAGAATTTGGGTAAGAATTTGAGTTAACCCAAGTAGTTGAGGGAAAATGTTTAAGAATCGATGCTAGTGGATTGCCATGCACTACTAAGATAAATCACATGGTAAATGGCCTGGAGAAATTGCTACCCATTATGGGGCACATCGACGAGACTCTCTTAGAGATGCGATATGAGAAGATTGCATAACTAATGAGGCTTTTAGTATAAGCAACAACTATAAAAGCCTTACGGAATTTTTAGGATCCTAATTATAAGTGTTTGACTTTCAGGAACATTGATATGACACCTACCTTGAAAGAGTATGAAAGGATCCTAGATTTTCAAACAACAGCCATAAGATTTACCTCAAACAAAAATTTAAAGAAACAACTTTGCAGGTAGTCAATTTATTATGCTTGGGAAAAATCAGCCAGTGTAAGGTAGCTAATAATGGATTCAAGTGGAAGATCATCAAAGCTAGAATGAAGAAGAATGTCAAGGAAGGCAAGTTGGGAGACAAATGATATAAGCTAGTGGCTTTTGCTATATTTGGTTTAGTTCTGTTCCCATCTGAAATCGGAGTCAACAATTTAAAAGTTGCAAATGTCTTCATGAAGTATGAGCATGAGCATGAGCGAATCAACTCTTCTGCTGTAATTTTTATTGAAACCATGCTATCACTCAACCATTGTAGGATGCATGGGAAGGGATCCATGAGATAATGTGTCTCAATATTGGATTTATGGATTACTAATCATATCAAAACATCAAGAGATATTTTCAATAACTTTTGGTTGTTTGATCTTCGACCATTAAAGATTTATATAGATGAGGCTTGGAAGAAGAAAGCATGGATGAAGAAATATACCACATTACTATAAAATAACTTTAAGTGGAAAGCACTATGGATGAAGAACGCGGTATGTGTAATGAGCTATGGAAGCAAGATATGGGTTCCTTTGATTGGTGTAACTGGATATATTAGTTATGCATCGATACTTGTAACAAGATAATTAGGTGGAATATAATATGTACTGAGAAATCTGAGATTAACATATTACCGATATTTAGACATCAGTCATCCCTCAAAGAGATGAAACTTATTAGACATGACTGGAAAAAGGCTTTTATTGATGAAAAAGGAAGTGAGATTGATTCCCCATTCAGTCAAAATTATGTGATTTAGAGAAAAAAAGAGCTTCATGGAATGATAAGATTCTCAAAGCTTAGAAATTCATAATTAGAAATGGAGCAACCAAAAAAAAAAAAAGGATTGATAATGAGAAAAAGTTAAGAAAATAACTATAAAAGTGCAGATTTAACCTTTATCATAGCAAAGGGTAATGACAACTTTTAGAAAAATAGTTGGAAGAGAAATATAATATGAGGAATTACCTTAACTAAAAGCTGGTAAAGAAGGATGAACAACTAGCAGTTTTGATAAACAATCACAGGGCAATAAAAGAAAGGCGGAGAAAGGTTGAGGAAGCCGATGAAATAACCAATTGTATCCAAGATGAGTTGAGAACTTAAATGACCAAGTATGATGAGTTGGCTAAAAAACATGTGCTAACAGAAAAGAGTTGGCCAAAGTCAAGAGGTCATCTAAAGACATGATAAATATCAATAAGGAAATAATAGATTCCTTGAAGAAAGAAATAGACAACTTTAGAAAGAAGTTGAAGGTTGAGAAAGAGAATAATCGATTAGATGGGATTGATATAGAAGAGGAAAAAAGAATCCAGTCCCAATATATAACACAATATGAGGAAGAGAGAAGCACTAAGAAAGCTGTTGAGTCTGATATGAGAGACTACTAGAAGATATTCGAATCTTCAAAAGGATAAATCATGGTATTATAATCTGAGCTGGAAATCTGAAAGAAGGAGCTGGAAGAGTTAAGAAGCCATTACTTTGAGATAAAAGAGAGTTAATTAGGACTAAACAAGAGCATCAAAGATGTCAAAACTATATTGACAGCTTTATGATTCAAATTAACTCTAAAATAGCTAAGCTTGACATTAAGAGGGAGGAGCCGCAAATGAAAATGGCTAAGGTAACATAATTAAAGACTACAGTACGAGTGCTGGAAAGAAGCAATGAGTCTTTAAGAACTAGTAACTGAGTACTGATCACCGATAATACCTTGTTCCATGATAAAATAAGACAAATGATAAAGCAAATTGAGCAAGTAGCCCATCATGCTGAAAGGTTGCAATAATAGGCCTCCTAGATGGGAAATGATACTGTGAAGTACTAAGAGCACATGAGTGCCATCACTTTCTTCATTAGAAACATAACTAATAAAGAAGATGCTTTTTATGAGTAGTGATGCATAAGGCTTTTAAATTTTAAAAAATTCAAAATAATATACGAACTCTTTTATTCATGAGAGGGTCACAACCCATCTTTCTTTCTAATGTGTTTTAGGATTCAACCATGATAAGAACTTGGCACATGCTTATATAAAGTAATCAGTTGGACTCAGAAATCTTGCTGAAGGAATTATGAAAGTCATGAATCAGTTTATTCAATATACATTAATATATGTATCATGATCATGAATTTGTTTATAAATCATCATATACATGTATAGGCTGTGAAACATATTTCCTTTGCCTAAGGTTTACTACACCCGATTAAGAAAAAAATGGAGAACAAAAAGACAGATTATTTGAAATTACATTATCAGAATGAGTTAGAGTCTGTAAAGAATGAAGTTGTTTGACTGATCAATCTACTTGAGAAACTCGTAAGGTCCATGAATAGGGAGGGAACAACTGCATAACTTTTTATAGAAGCACCAAATGCTTATCTCCCCTTACACTCAGAACTTAAGGGCAGATTCCGTAATTGAGCATCATTTTGTCCCCATTACCCCCGTTTAGCCACCTTAAGCTTCGTTCACTGTGGATTTAACAACTGTATGACCCTATAATGATAGATCTATTAGTCCTATAAACTATGATTAAACTTTGGACTGTTACTGTCTAGAACTTAGACTGTTATTGTCTAGACTTTGGACTATTACTATCCAACCGTTACTATTTTGAACTGTTACTGTCCAATTGTTACTGTCTTGAACTGTTACTGCCAGCAAAGGTCGCATTCCAACAAGGTTGGTCTCGTTGGAAAGCTAAGACACGGGGATACAAGTCCCCTGAAGAAAGGAGAACCTAGTTCTACCCCCAAGACAGTTGAAATCACTCATCAATAATCAGACCTACTGCCCTACAGGGTCTGTCATGATCCAGTCTCGGTCGGTGATCTATAATTGGAGTTATACAGCTCCAAATTGAGCAAGATCAATTTTATTAGTTAGTCAACATTCAAAATTACAATTTCTATAAAGGAACCTGATCCTAATTCTTTCATCCTTCTACCTGAAATCTCTCTGAAAGTTAGGAGATGAACCTGTTTAGATTCGTCAACCTTTCCATTCACACACAACATCCACAAACAACCTATTATAATAGATTCCATAAGGAAAAACCACAATTTCCCCTTTTTTCTCTTTATATGGTCAGCCATCCTTTACTTAATTACTCATACATTTTCTTTGACAAATCATCATAATTTCGCGCCCTTAATCACATACAACATATGAATTAACTTAATTTTAACAACTAATACTTTCCCCCCAATTCAAGTCTAAGAGCCCTAATCTATAATTCAACATCAAGGCATCATTCATAATCGAATTTAAAATGATTTATAAGACCATGTTTAGAACACCTTACCCGGTAAGAATCAAGGTTTTGATCTTCAACTAGTTTAAGATTTTCGACTCTCCTTTTTTTTTTCTATTGACAGCCGACCCTCCCTTTTCTCTTTTTGTTCAAATTTTCTTTTTAATCCTTTGCCCACAAGTGTTTATTCTGGCTATAAACCCTTAGTCTTGGATGGGTTTTTGAAATTTTGATGTTTCTCTCTTGATTTTGCAAGAATGGATACAAAAACTCTTTTTTTTTTCCTTATGGTTGTTGCAGATTTTTGGTGAGAAGAGGAGTATTTATGCTCTATAATTTCTCTTATCTGCATTTAGGCCTCATTTCCTTTAAGTGTATTATTTTTTCCCCCACATCTTTTTTCTAATTATAATTAAGTTATACTTCTTTTCATTTCTTAAAATTCTACCCCACAACTTTTAGTTTAGTTTATTTTCTTTAATTTAATCAAACCCTCAATATTTTCAGGTTAATTTATAATGTCTTAAAATATTTCGACCATAAATTTATATCAAAAAATTTTTGAATTCTTGTTTTTATTTAAACCTATGCATAAATTTCTTCACTTTTATTTCTCATTTATGTAGTTTGCAGTTTACACAACCTTTATTTTCCCAGGGTTTATGATTAGTACTTAAAAGTGCATTTTTATCAAGGTTTTATATCATCACTTCGCACTTGAAGTATTAATAACTCCTTAACTAGAGCATGTTTTATAATAATAGAT
>Ga0325410_1003304_pt1 | contig 18179 bp, 17 predicted proteins | sample PopdelMetagenome_16_FD_206182 | JGI IMG/M metagenome (GOLD analysis project Ga0325410, IMG submission 206182) | Populus deltoides microbial communities from Bellville, Georgia, United States - Xylem-PdIQD-R3 | ecosystem: Host-associated > Plants > Phyllosphere > Stem > Wood/Secondary xylem... | reverse complement strand
CATGTTTTGACCCGTATTGACTCGGTGGACTCGGTTTTGACCCGAAAACTCATTTTTTACTTGGCCGACATGGTTTGACCTGTATTGACCCGGTGGAATCGGTTCTTATGGAAAGATGCGGTTGACTTGAGAAAAATATATTTTTGAATTTTCCTTTTTCTTAATTTTTTGGGATTTTTATAAATAATAATAGAAATAAAATAACATTTGAGAAAATCACGGTGGATCCAAAATTGGGTTACAACAGTGAATATCAATCAAGAATATTCTCAATTATGAGATTAGTAAATATGATATTAATGACTTAAATGCATTAAAATAAATTTATTTGAAAAAATATATATATATATATATATATATATTTTAGATGTTGTATTGAATTTTATAAACTTGTTGTAATATCTAAAAATACAATAAAAAAATGCTAAAAAGTTAATGCTTCAACGTGCATAAGTTTCTTTCTTTTTTTTCATGAAAAGCAAAAGTTTTTTTTAAACAATGTCAGAAAATATCACAATGAATTTTTTTTTTACCTGGGTAAAAACAAAGACTTTTTTTTGTGCCATGAATTAATGCATAATAAAAAATAAAAAAAAGGGACCGATGATTAATTATAAATGCATCGTGTTAAGTTGGCCTTCATTTCAAAAGCCAATACTAGCAAGAAACTGCTGACCAGTTGCAATGATGAAGATCTGGTGATAATTTGATAACCAAAGCTACGTGGCGAAAACTTTCTTGATGGCTTAATCAAGTTGAAATCCAGAGGCAGAACACCCAGAACAAAGCCAAGTCTTTGACTGGTCTCTTGAGGTTCTTTTATCAGGCGAAAGTAAATTGTGCCTGTGGCCGGGGATGGGGCTGTCAAGTGATGGGAGTTTTTTTGAATGTCTGGTGGGTTGGGTCCGTAGTGTCTGTTGTGAGGGAAAGCAAAGATTCCCAGGATGGTTGTTTGCTGGAGTTATGAAGGAAAGCCAAAGTCCCTCTCCTCTGTCTTGCCCTGTTTTTCTCCCCCCATCTGTGTAGCCTCCTCTTCGCTTTTTATAGGGCCAATCTGCAATCCTTTATTAAAAAAATACACCCGTCCCTTATCTCCTAGTATGGTAATCTTGTAGATGATGATGACTACTGCTTGGATTTGCTCCGTGTATGGTGGATTGAACACACCAACAGTACTGCCATTGTTGGACTGTTAGAGTCAAATTATCTTCGCGTCAGAGGAGAGTTGAGAGGGCGAGGAACACTGAACTGACTTATAGGTTTTGTGGCGGGCAATCTAGTGTAACATTTGGTTTGGGTTTGATGACAAGATTGGGTTTAACAGAGGCCGTCTGGATGGCTTCTTCGAACGATCTCAATTTAGGGTGGAAAGGGTCATTCTTTAATTTGCCCCCTGAAGTTCTGATGTTTTGCAATCAAGCCTTTATCTTTGAGAATCTCTTTTTTTAAAAAAAACAAATTCGCCCTGGATCTATGCAATTCCACCCTTGGATTTGACTGTCATTTATAAAATAGTCCTTGGTTTAAAATGTTTTCAATTCAATTCTTAATTGACTCCTCAAACTTTTAACTCTTTTAAAATTACCCCTGGTAAAATCAACTAACCCTCTTATAATATCAATGCCTAATTATTTCGGTCCTTGAAATTTTATCAATCATGGCAGCCATACGCTTCGATGACATGCCTGATCAGATTGAGAAGGTACTCTTTTCCTATCTTATGGATAGAAAAGTTCCTGATCCATCTTTGCAAAATACGCACATGGGAGCCTCAAACACATGGGAAGAGGTAATAGTTGGTGAATGTGTGTCAAGTTATATTTAAGTGTGCATATTGGTGTTCAAATGCATACACTACGTATGTATTTATACACATATTTCACATAATAATCAAATCTGAGCAGGTTTCTCCAGAAGCTACCACTCTACTTAAACCAGCGAACTGCAAATCATTGTGGATGAATTTCATAGAAGAGATAGAGCCTATGGTGACCGGAGCTAGATCCCGCCAGGTATATTTTACTCTGGTATCACATTACATGCATGTTCATTAGGTAATTTGGTTGCATCCACAATATCTACTGAACCTTTTTTTGTCTTGTTTTTTTGGAAACAAAAACTTCGAACTTAACTTGTTAGAACATTTCAGTTTATCATTTGCCAATAAAAGTTCCTATACTTCTAAACTTGAGAATCGAACCAAGAATATACTTATGCCGATTGAAGTTTCTTATGATTGCGATTTTTTTATCAGTCGACATGTAATACTTGGTGTTTCCTTTGTAAAGATAGCAGATTTACACAAGAGTATAATAGAGAACTAAGCAGAGAGGTAAAGGAAGCAGAGAGAATGTCTGATAGGTGAAGGAGGAAGAAGAATATTTCCTCTGTTATTCATTATCTATCTTTTAAACTGTTACAGATCTTTATATTAAGCTATAGACGTGAACAAGCTTCTCAGTTCTCACCTCAATGCTAACAAACTTTCTTAACTGCCTAACAGTATTAACAGAATTTTAACTTTAACTACTTGATTCTCTAATCTCTTGACATGTGGCAAGATTAGGTCCTTTAATATCTTTACATCCTTCAGGATGCTCGGAGGCGACTCGAAAAGGTTTAGCGGCTGCGGTGGCGGGAATAGGAGTAGTGGGGTCTGCTGCAGTTATAACTGTTATTGGGAGTTCGATGAGGCGGCGACAATGATAAATCCACACTTGGACAGTTTATATCCAACGTAACATGTTATGGTGAATCTGATGAAATAAGTTTGTAATTTGATAAGCCCTCCAATCAACAACGGTACAAGTAAAAGCATCATCAGTTTCTACAAATATATGGTAATCTCATGTACAGCCAAAATCACTACAAAAGAAACCCCAAACTATTTCTAAGAGAGACAAATAGCGGTCTGAACGCTACCTCAACTTTTCAAATAGAGTGTAGTGTAAATAGACATGGATCTTCCATTACTCATTTGTGCCCGTGAAAGAAAAAGTGTCAATTGACTTTATTATGGTATTAGATAACCATTTCTTTTTTGGTGCTGTTTGTAAGCAGTCCCAAAAAAAGCATAATCCTAGGAAAGAAGACTTCAAAAGAAAGGTTTGACATTCTTTAATTTTACAGTTTTAGAAGGGAGAATTTGTGTTTTTGTAGTTCTTTGTATAAACAAGGTTTGACATTCTTGGTTTTTTCAATTTTACAGTTTTAGAAGGGAGAATTTGTGTTTTTGTAGTTCTTTGTATAAACGATAGAGAAAGACTATCTGACTATACATGTTTCAGAGATCAAACAACTAAGGCTATTTGGATTGTCAAATATATTTTTTAATTAACGTGTGTGTTAGCTTACACGTATCTCAACTAATTTTATAAATTCTAAAATTAATGACCATGTAAATTTTTAGTAACCCTAATATTTGTAAAACAAGATAGAATTACCAAAATTTTAACATTAGAGTAATGCAGTTTGCTTTTCTCATATTTTGAACTTGTGGATAATTTTTTATTCAGACCCAATCCCATAATATGATAATGTCAGCCCATTTGCTAGAACCCACAAAAGCCTTATCCAAGGAAAATAAACGGGCCCAGACCAAAACATCTCATAACCCAATGGAAAACCCTGTCAAGGCAGCCCAAGCTTCTTTAAAATAAAAAAAACCGAACAAGAGGTTTATTTATATCCTTGACCCAAGAACAACCGGCAAAACGGATTTTAATATTGTGAAGATTAAACCAAGTTTTCGGCTGAAATCTACCCAGAAAAAAACCAAAAAGAAAAGACACGCCATGATTCAGTCGCGGAGTAACATTTTTCTCCAGCACCTTCTTCAATAAATTAAAGCCAGTTGTTGTACTAAAACAAGAGCCCTGTAACTTCCTCTATTGAGAAAGCCAGTTGTTGGATTGAAATGTGTTTATGCTTTAAAAATGTAAACCTACCGTGTTGCTCTTAGAGAGACCCGCATTTAGTGGGTTATTTTCTTCTTCTTTTTTTTTTTTTAAAAAAACCCTACTTTTCAGGACGTCTCCTAACAACATAAAGTCTTTGAGTAAAAGTCTTTTTATGGACGAAAGCATAAGGAATTTTAGACCCTGTTTGTTTGCTAAAAAGTAATTTTTTTTAAAAAAGTAAATTCCAGGAAAGTAAATTATTTTTTGATGTTTGGTAGTGTAATGAAAAATAAGTTGGAAAACACTTTCTAGTGTTTGGTTATGTCATGGAAAATGAGCTGGAAAATAACTTATTAATGTTTTATTTTTTTCAAGTTTATTAAAATAATGAGGAACAAATCTTACAAATTAAAAAGTTGAATGAGAATGAAATTGAAAAAAAATATAATTTCATAAATTATCTAAAGCAAAATAAATAATAATCAAAATAATAGAGATCAAATCTAAAAAATAAAAAAAATAAAAGATGAAGAAATTAAAATAATAATAATAATTAACATTTCATAAATTATTTCAAATAAAATAAGTAACAATCAAAATAATAAGGATCAAATTTGATAGATAAAAAATTTCAATAAAAAAATGATAAGGGAAAAGCAAATAACAATTATAAAAATGAGGACCAAAATTAATATAAAAATTAAATTTTAAGAGATGAAATTAAAAAATAAATATTCAAAACAAAATATATATAGCAATAAAAAATTTGAGAACCAAATTTAATATAATCAGTAAATAATATGATATTTTTAAATTTTTCACAACTTCTAAAAAGTGTTTTCCGCCCAAATTTTTTAGGAAAACACTTTCCTGAAAACCAAACCAAATTTTTCTTTAACTGGAAAGTATTTTCCGTTGACCAACTTTTCTAATGGCAAATAAACACAGGAAAGTTTGGAAAGTGATTTTTCAAAAAGTGAATTCCGGAAAACAAACATGACTTTAATGAAAGTGGTGTCTTTTCTTGACATATAGTTTGAGGGATCAAAATTAAAAAGTTAGGGGTGTAGTTGGATTTGATAAAACGTTCTATGGTCCCTTGACGATTAGTCTTAAAATTCGATAATATCCAGTGAATTAATGGCATGATAATTTAGAGAAGAGACAGTCGAGTTTCCGAATAGGAAAATGCTAGTTATTCGGACGCAAAAGATGAAAGCTCACAAATATTAGAGAACTAAAAACATAGCTTTGAGAAAACTCGAATATGCTAATTGCGTGATAAGAGTTTGAGAATTAGTGTAGAAAATCTCCATAATAATTCATAATAATGAACTTGAAGTAGCTTCAGAAATGCGTCTTCATCAAGGGATTTGAAAAACTTAGGTGAAAGTTCTAGCAAAAAAAAAAAAAAAAAAACTCAAGTGAAAATTGTACAGATATTTGAGGACTGAAATGTAAATCCCGTGACTTCTTAATTGGTAAAAGGGATTGATCAAGTCAAGATAGAGATTAAGAAAATAAAAATTCCATTGGACACTAATTAAATAAGAGTTGAATATAGAGACCAACTTAGATTAAGAGTTAATAAAAACCCTACACAGGTTGTCACTTAAGTAAGAGTTGACAACATGACCGAACAAAATAAACCAATGCAATGAATTGCTTGTTGGGCATGTTAAACCTATTTTTTTTAATTAAAATTTAATTTTTTTATTTTTTATTTTTTTGTATTTTTTTTGACATGCTGATATTAAAGATATATTTACAAAATAGAAATATTATTTTAATATATTTTAAAAAAATACTTAAAAAGTTAATTTTTTCTTATGAATTTGTCAACCAACTTGATTTGACACTTGACACTAGATTAAGAGTTAATAAAAACCCTACACAGGTTGTCACTAAAATAAGAGTTGACAATGTAACCGAAAAAAAAAAAACCCAATGCAATGAAGTAATTGTTTGTTATTTTATATTTTTTTTATAGGTGTTAATGTTAAAAATAATTTTTTTAAAAAAATATTATTTAAATATATTTTTAAATAAAAAATATGTTGAAAAAAATTCCCTCGGACGGATTAAATGGTGGAGTGATGTTTTTGTCGAGTGCATGTGGTTGATAGACATAAATTAACACTTGTGAGAAACCAGACACTTGTTGAGTCTCTATAAATTCATCAATTTCTGTGGAACTCTACCCCCACCCTTCTTCTTCTTCTTCTTCTTCTTCTTAACAAAACCCTAAAATGCTATTGTCTTTCAATAAATTCAAGTAACTCTATCTATCTATCTACCGAGTACCACACTTCGCGTACGTAGTTTGATACAAAGTACTGTAAACTTCATCTGTTAAAACAATCCTAGAAAATAAGAATCGAAACTTGAGTTTCCCAGAAAATCCTTTACCTCTAAGACACTAACCTAAGAACACGTCCAAAGTTGAGTTATAATAATGGCGGAAGATTATTGCAGCTTCCAACTGATTAGCGGTGACGGTGTTTTAAACATGCAAGGACTCGAAAACTTCACGAGGACCCCCAACCTCTCACAACGCGGTCTCTCCTATGCTGTTGTTGCAATTATGGGCCCCCAGAGTGGCGGTATGTATTCTTTTTACATAGTTGCTGTAGTGTTCTGTGTGTTTATCGCACACCAATATCATGCAGAGAAAGAGTATAGATTGTTTAATTTGCCTTCTTTGGTGAACAGGGAAGAGCACCCTCTTGAACAAGCTCTTTCAGACAAATTTCAGGATGATGGATGCAGAAGAAGGAAGGTTCGGTATTCTTTAATTTGTTTTACAAAGGAGGACTCGTCTCTTAATTTGCCATGAAATATAATTTAGCTTTTATATATATATATTTTCAGGAGTCAAACAACCCAAGGCATTTGGACTGGGAAGGGTATTGGTATCGAGCCTTTCACAATTGCCATGGACGTGGGAGGATCGGACAGCAGGGAAAGAGGCCAAGTATAAATGAACTAATCTTTGCATTAATTAATCAAACATTAAATAATTCTACTAATTGCTTTAAGTAGCTGTGCCTGCCATTAATGAATTTTTAGAACCATAATTTATAGAACTCATTCGAAAAGCATAAAATTAATGATTCTTAATTTGCCTAATTCTCACTTGCAGGTGAGGTTTAAAATAACTGATTATTGTGAATCATAAGCTCTTTATTATGTTAATTTAAGTAGAGTTTTAATTGTAATAATTAATGTTTAAATTAAAATTCAATAAAATCATTCTTTAACTTCTGTTTATATCAACAATATTATTTGTAATTAATTTCATATATTATACTTGCATTACAATTTGAAAATTAAAAAAAAAAAAAAAACTTTGAGATGTTTACAGGACGGCGCAGCATTCGAAAAGCGAAGTGCTCTATTTGCTGTGGCAATTGCTGACATTGTAATGATAAACATGTGAGTTTTGTATGTTCAGAATTTTGTTCAATTTTACAGTTGTTTTAGATTTTAATTGGATTATCTTATTTCATGAAAAAAAGGCCATTTAAAATTTTGTTTTTTTAAAAGAAATCCAAAAATAAAAAACAATATCATTTAAATAAATATTAAAAAAAATTTATTTAAAGTTAATCCAACTAAATAACATTTCGTATAGATTGGAATATATTAATTCTGAATAAGTTTTAATAGTTTATAGAAAATTATTATTTTATAAATAGAGAGATTTTCTGAATAAAAAACTATTTTCCGTAACCTGCAATATCACAATTCGTATGTGATAAATATTTCTAACATATAACGACGAAGCTATGTCTCTAATTCTGAGTAGACTCCACTTGAACGTCTAGAAGGTAGTCTGAGGGAAGATATTCAGAAGGTAAATAATTATATATGAAATAATTGTTGTGATTAATTCTGCAAAACAATTTCTCATAATCTTTCCCCTGGTAAATATATAATTATACAGATATGGGATGAGATTGCAAAGCCCGATGCTCATAAAGGGACTCCTCTGGGTGATTTTTTCAATGGAGGTTGATTCCTTCGATCCCTTATATATATATGCTTTACTAATTTCTTTTATTTTCAATTGACATAAAACTCAAGCCACTTTTAGTTAACCATGAAATGAAGGTGGGGGTCAAATTATATCCAAAACTAAATATTTTTTTTAATGAGTTAATATAAAGTCATTAATTCTTTAGGTATCAACTAATAATTTGAGTTTTTAATTTATTATGGTTTTTTGAAATTAATGATATTATTTCTTAAGTTTCATTTATTAACTTAAATTTCTTGATTGGTATAGTTTTTCGACCGGTGCTAATTGTAGCTTTGTCTTTGTGTTCTTATTATTAATATAAAATGAAGGTGGAGGTCACTGCTTTGCCTAGCTATGAATTCGAGGAGGAGAAGTTTAAAGATAAGGTAAATTAATTGTTTTCAACTGATATCCACCTAACAGTTCGAGCTTGGGTTGAGTGGTTCTTTTATTCAAATCTTGAAACGATGTTTTGGGTTGAGAGAAGAAAAAAATAAAACTATATCCTAGAATTTTATGCTTTTGGGTTACCTAGTTGTGCTATTATTATTGCTATTATTGACCGAAATCCCTTACGAGATGTATTTTACAGGTTGATCAGCTAAGGCAGCGGTTCTTCTATTCTATCTCTCCGGGAGGTCTTGCTGGTGATAAGAAGGATGTCCAACCTGCTTCAGGGTTTCCCCTTCGTGTAGACCAGATATGGAAAACCATAAAGGAGAACAAGGATCTGGATCTTCCTGCTATGGAGGTTTATTTAAATATTAATGATTTTTTTTGCAAAAAATGTATGTACACAAACTTTAATTAGATTTTATTGTGTGATCATATTTCTCAATTTTATTTATCAGGTGATGGTTGCCACATTTCGATGTGAACAAATTGCCAAGGAGACGTTAAGTCGTTTGAAATCTGATAAGGTATTTCTTTCTTCTTTGTTTCTTCTTACAAAAGTTATTGTGCTACCTTGATGCAAGAATCATATCATTCGTTATACAATTGATTTCCTACAGACTTGGTTGGCATTGAGAAAAGCTGTTAAAGCTAGTCCAGAGCAAAAGTTTAGGAAAAAGCTCATATCTATTTTGAAAAACTCCCTCTCCCAATAAGTGTACATCTTGCTCTCTATTTTGGTAAGCTATACGTTCTGCATGCATCTCTTCTATTCAATGCAGCATCAAAATGTTGCGAAGCACTAAAGCAGTATGAGCATTACATGGGCTGTATTGGAAGTTTCCTCTATCTCAGTAGCTTTGTTCCATATGAAATATTGAAGTATACGACTTCTTGTTCAACTTGATTTGAAACCTCTGTTGTTTCTTATGGGCATGTAATACTGATTTTCCAATATTAGATATGACATGGAGGCGACTCATTTTAAAGAAAGTGTTAGAGATGACAAACGACAAGAGTTGGAAACAGAAGCACTAAGAGTAAGGCCTTCATATGTAAACATTTTTGTTTGCTTCTGTAATTAGATGATGCCTCCTCAGTAATGCCTGCAGTATTTTTCTTGTTTGACTTGAAAAACTATCAATGTTCCCGATGATTAAGTTTCTGGTCTGTTATGCAGGTTCTATACCCATCTTATGTTGACATGCTGCGACATTTACGTTCTACTGCACTTAATAGTTTTAAGACTAGGTTGGAAAATGGGGTGAAGGAGGCATCTAAACAGGGATTTGAGGCATCTATTGATCTTAGTGTTAAGCCCGTCATGCGCAAATTTGAAAAAGGATGTAAAGGTAATGCAATGTAAGGCTTCTGTTAATTATGATTGGAGTCGGGAAACCTATTTATTATTAAAATTAATTTCTAACAGGCATGTCATTTTATTAAAATTAATTATGATTGGAGTCGGGAAACCTATATATTAATGGCTTTCTCTATATCAAATGTCTCCATAAGTAAGGAATGGGATGCTTCAGCAGTCAGGGAAAGCCTTCTTTGTGATATTGAGGAAACAAAATCCAAAACAAAAACCAGATTTTATAAGGTAATTTCCTTGTATTAAAATCCATACCAGTTAGAGAAAGCCCTTTCACGTTCTAGAATCCCAAATAATCATCGACTATTGACGATTCGTGTGATTTTATCTTAGTTTCTGAAAGGAAAATTAGGTTGGGATGTTCAAGCTTGAAAAGCCTGATCAATCTTCTCCCTGCTCGTGGTGTCCCCACTGCTCATAGCGACAGTTTCTTATACCTACACAACTGTTCCATGATAAGGCCCCCATTGCTCATAGCGACAGTTTCTTATGCCTATACAAACCCAAGAATATATTATATACATATATTTATTGCATCAATTAATGTTTCTTATATGTATATGTATTGGAATATTCTACTCAATAATCACGTAGCACACATGGTGTTTTCTTCATAAGGTTTACAATACCATGAAGGCAAAGGCTGTGAGAGGCGTAGCGATGGGAATAGGTGGCATGACAGGGGCAGGAGTTGCAACGGTGTCGTTCATGGGGGATTGTAATGCAGTTGCGGCAAAGAAAGCAGGAGACGTGGCGTCAATAACGGTCAGAAAGATAATCAAGAGACACATGTTGAAGCTGGACAATTTTAATGCCAGCGAGAATACCGATAACAGTACTGCCAATGGCATTGTCGATGACCTTGCAGGTGAAACTGTCGATACCAGCCCCGATTGCCAGAATGCTAGTGACACCGCCAATGAAAGTGTCGGTGACCTTGAAGGTGACACTTCTGATGACCTAACTGATAAGAATATCAATTGCGAGAATGTCGATGACAGTGCTGATGATAGTGCCGATGACCTTGTAGATGATAGTGCCGATGACACCGTTGACGACTGTGACGATGAATAATATATTTTGTGATTCGTATGCCATATGTATTTTGCCATGTTTACCGTACAAAAAACTATGTTTTGTGCTTTATTTTATTGCAGACTATTTTTTTTATTTCATGTGATTCAGAAAAACATATTGATACTTGTAATTTTATTTTTTTTCCTCAATAAAGCTAGAGGTTGTACTTTTTCATAAAAGCAAATGCATTCATAATTTTAGTAAGAGTTTGATCAATCAATAGGTACTTGAAAAGTTCAAATACTTGTGTGTTTAATTTCTAATAATTGATATGGAAACTTAGATTTTCCAATAAGTTTGAACCCTACATATTAATAGACCATAAAATTTTTAAAATATTGTTATTAGTCTAGAAGTACAAGTCTAGAATTATAATAACAGTGTCTAAAGTTTATATTGTTAACATTAAATTTAGCATCTAATTTTAAAATTCAAAGTTCTCTTAAATGAGGCAAGCATAAAAGAGTCTGAAATAATTAGTGACTATAGTGAGAGTCTCATATTTGTTTCTTTGAAACTATAGCACTAAAAAGATCAAAATTACTAGAAAATCTAGAATAACGAAAAAATTTGGTGGATGTTCTTGTTGGAAAAAAAATATAAAATCAATAATTTCAAGGGTAGCAGTAGAAAATAAAAAAAAAGAAACGCAGGTTTATGAGGGTAGAAGAAAGATATATACTCTTTGAACAAATGGTGGAAGAAGCTAACAAAATAATTGAAGAAAAATATAGGCTTCTTTTTGAAGAAATTAAAGAAAAACATAAACAAAAGATAAAAATGATTAATTAAAGATCATCATAAAGGGATTGTGGTGATGAATGAGAGATCTAAGCATGACATTCTAGAGCCAAAAATTTGAGAGAGAAAATGGTGAAAGAAGTCTAGAACATGAAGTAGGAAAATTTCAAAACTTAAATAAGAAATCTTATAAAGGAATGATTATGGAATTCGAAGATGTTAATTCAAAATTGAATGTCTAAATAAAGAAACGAAATGATGAAGTAATCTTTGACTTCAATCATACTATGATGGAAATAGTGAATAATATTTTAAAACAAGTGGCAGTCAAAGTCAAGAATCACTTAGATAAATAGAAGGAAATGAATCAAACTTTAGAAAAAAGATCCTCAGCATATTGTAAAAGAATTAGGTTAGCCAAAACAATACAATGTAAAAGTAGTTATTTAAGATTAATTCTTCATTTACCTATAATTTGTTTAATTAAAACAAATTCTTAATAGTTACAAACCCCAAGAGCTTTTAAAAACACCACCATAATTGTTTTAACAATGAAGATTTCAGAGAATCAGTATTGCATGATTGATTACAATAAAGCAATGTTCAATAAATTACCTGAGTTTTGTAAGAGGTAAATGGAAAAAACATAGCGTAACCAATATTTTCTCTTTGTGTTCTCTTTCACTTTTCCGCAACCATGCGACCATAACTAGAAGACTGGGTACTACAAACCCAACCACCAATTTTTAAGCCCCTCAGACCTGTGTGGATGATATATTTGTAAACATATTTGTCATAATTCAATTTTTAACAACATAAATTCACTAAAACAATAAAAATAAATGAAGAATAATTTGAAGTTTGGTTCAAGTCAACACAAATTAAAAATTTTAAGGACTAATCAGAATGGGATTAAGTTTGGAAGTCAATTTTGGTAGAAATGGAAAGAATTGATAAGTTTGGGGGTATAATTAAACTTTGATTTAGAGTTAATTAATGCAATCAGGGGTTTAATTGAAGAAATATCAAAGTTCAGGGTCATTTTGAGTCAAAATTGCAATAGATTAAATTCCAGGGACCATAGTGAATAGGCACTGAAATCCAGTGGTCTAATTACAATTTGGACCAGGGGCTTAATTACAACAAGTCAACTTCGAGGACCAAATGAAAAAGAGCCGCCGCAGCCTAGAAACGGCGCCGTTTCATTCCCATTCATCGTCTTCTTCCTCTGGCTGCCTGTGAGAAAAAAATTCAAAATGCCACCCATGACGGGCGGCTCAAATGTAGCAAACGCGAACCGATGTGGTCTACCAAGTGTCCTAAGCCAATCATGCTGCCCCTCCAAATACACAGCCAGTGTCCGGGCCAAAATCCACCACCAACGGTTCAGCCGTGGCGGGACTATTAGTGTCCGAGTCCAGGCAGAACACCAACACCCCAAGCCATGCTTATCCTCATCCTGAAAGGGAAGAGACGGTGGCAGATGAACCACCAGAAGTCCAGCCTTATAAAAAGCAGGGGGGAGAACTGTTAGGATATTGCCATTTAGTGGCAATACCCCACCACTAATTATGGCTTAGTGGAAGCACCACTAGTGCCATAATTAGTGGCATGATTTCAGGACCCATTGTCCCTTGATGTGTTGGAGAAGGCTGCTAAGAAATGCATATAAAGGAGGCTCATACGTGAGAGAGCAAAATGCAAGAGAGGGGTGAGAATCTGAAGAGTGTAGAGAGAAAGTGAAGGGCTGCAATGGCAGCAGCTGCAAACGCAGCAAAAGAGTTGGGAGTTGAGTTTGAGTGAAGTGATCCTCCTCCTCCATGTATGTTGTAATCCTTTCTCTATATATCTCTAATAATATGGACTCTCCCGTGGATGTAGGCGGTTTTGCCGAACCACGTTAAATATTGTGTCAGTGTGCTTTACCCCCCGTGGAGCGACTATCAGTACACCACCGGTCCGCGCATGGGGAGCCGAAATCCCCAACAATTGGTATCAGAGCACAGGGTTTAAAGGGGTGTTTGATTTTGCTCAAAAATGAAAGTTGTCCAAATTATGTTTTGACCATACCACTGTGTAGAAGAGGAAGAGACGAAGCCACTGTTGAAAACGGCATCAAAATCAGACGTCGGAATCGTCCTTACGCACCATCACTCGCCGGCGAGGTTGCTGGTCACTCCCGGATGGGCTGACCCGACCTGAATACCAGACGACCCGACCCACGTGCCAAACCCGGATAAGAATGACATCATCATGACGTAAGCATGACGCCAGCATGCACTGTGGGACCCACCTGCCACGTCACCAGCTGCGAGTCGAGTTGAGCCGAGCCGTTGTTGAGTAGAACCGAGCCATGAGCAGAGGGACAGGATCCAGTGACGCTGATTCTACGTGCAACCGGATCTGAGAGTGAATCTGGGCCGCTCATCAGGCCAGAATGTTTTTGATCAAATATTAGCCGTCTAAAATGCGATTTGGACGATTTCAGACTTGTTTCCAGCTAATTTGATCGTTCCGGATGCCATGATACGTTCGATCGTTGAGATTTGTGACCAAAAGTGGTGGTGGTGAATTAACAAAAGAGATTGCCCGATTAGGAGGCATCTGAAGGTCATCATGGTGGTCGATGGAGATGAAGAAGAATATGTCACACATGTTTGCCCAATTACATGTGCTGAACTGCTAAGTGGAGAAATTTTTGTTGCCTTGAAAGAAGGCAAAATTGGGACACTCTTGACACCCGGTTATATGGACAATTTGAGGTGAAGAGTGGAAACTGATGAAGACCAATCTTGACAAATCTAAGAAATGGTAGTCTCGCCAGATGTATAGAAATCATGTATTAAACCAGTATATTCCAGATCACTTGTAAAGGAAAGCCGCAACAAAACTAGCAAATGGTTGTATATACGGAAAGTCAGTACGATGGATAGATATGGCCTAAGAAGTTCTGGCTAGGAGATTGGGTTTTAAGCGGGACCAGTGTGACCCCTCCAATCTTTCCTGGGAACTTGCTTAGTGGAAGGATTATCCATACGGTACTATTTTCGTATATATAATAGTTTGTAATGAAACGGTTGAAGACTAGCAAGATGACGGCACAAGGGAACAATTGGGTTTCGTATGATCAAGGATCTGAGGAGTGGTGATTTCTCCAAAAAAGTTAGATTCGGTGACTGTGTTTTCTCAAGGGGAGAATTGATGAAGACCCTGATAATAGAAGAGAAATACAGCAAGGGGATAAAGATTGGCACCCTATTTTGACTTAGACAGGTGTTATGACAGGATGAGCTGCTGTTAAACATAAGCAAGGAATAGGGAGAAATCTGGAGAACAGAAATTGCACGAGGGCACACGGAGATTGTGCAGGAGTACCCGTAGGATCCAATGAGGTACTGTAATGAGACAACAGGTGCAAGGAGAAGAAGTGTTCCCAGATGAAGCTCAGAGCAGAGACTGTTAAAGTTTGTACAACTAGAAGTCTCTTGTGCTCTTGATGAAGACAACAGGCGAAGACCTTTCCAATGCATGCAAGGATGGAAAGAGAGCTGTTGCAGAGGCACCTAATTGAGGGGGTGCAAACGCCTGTGATAAAAGGCGACCGCCTATGATGAAAGGCGAAGACACCAAAGAGAGTTGGTGTAGGTGGAGCTGTCAAGCAGAAAGGCATAAAAGCTCCAAACATAGAAATCGAGGTGGAGGATTGTGAGGAGTATACCGCAACTTTCTCTTTCTATGTAATTAGTGGCAGTTATCTCTCCTATAGTGCACATGGTGGTAGAGACTTTTGAAGCCACTTTGAAGCATCTCAGCTGAAGGAGGATGCGACTACCCCATGACAACAGGCGAAGACACCTTAGAGAAGGTGTGAGGGCCTTGATATAAGCCCAAGATCAGACCGCCCCATGACAATGGGTGAAGACACTTTAGAGAAGGTGTGAGAGTCGTGATAGGAGCCTCATTTCAGACCGCCGCATGATGACGAGCGGAGACACCTGAGGAGAAGGTGTGGGGGCCACGACATGAGCCCAATTCATAACGCCCCAGAGCCAATGTAATGGCTAGATATGAGTGGACAGGTGTATAGCCAATGAAGTGGCTATGATGAGTATGAAGACAAATGCAGGATTGACTTTCATGGATATTGCCCCCATGCTAAAGATCAATGAGCTAGAAGACATTTGCCTTGGACAATAAGTGGATGACTTGTGGAGCACTAAGACGCGGCTGCTATGAAGAAGCAGAGGGCATGCGCAGGTTCCGGGAACGAGTTGACTCTTGTCAAGGTGGTGAGCTCGGTAATGGCATTGTAATACTCAGAGTATGAAGACAGATATGGATCAACCTTTAATGGGCTGCCCCCATGGTTAAAGGTGGAGAGCTACCTGGACTCTTATGACTAAGAGCGAGAGACTCACGGAGAAGTAAGGCGTGGTTCCTAGGGTGGAACAGAGGGCAGGCGCAACTCCTGGATGAGTAGCCTCTTGGAAGAGTGGTGAGCTCGTGATCACATTGAAATACTCAATGACTGTCGCACTTGGAAATATTCGTTTGAGGGGGTGTTGTAAGCCTTGGTGTAAGGCTTGAAAAATCATTCCGGACCGAGCATGGTTGATACGCTCGAAGGGGAATGTTGTGTTGAAGACGCTCTCAGAATTGTAAGCTTGGAAGAGCTGCAGAATGCAAGCTTGTGCTGAAGAAGCAGGATGACAATTGCCGACATAAATGGCAAAGGGGGTGATTGTTAAGATATTGCCATTTAGTGGCAATACCCCACCACTAATTATGGCTTAGTGGAAGCACCACTAGTGCCATAATTAGTGGCATGATTTCAGGACCCATTGTCCCCTTGATGTGCTGGAGAAGGCTGCTAAGAAATGCATATAAAGGAGGCTCATATGTGAGAGAGCCAAAATGCAAGAGAGGGGTGAGAATGTGAAGAGTGTAGAGAGAAAGTGAAGGGCTGCAAATGCAGTAAAAAAGCTGGGAGTTGAGTTTGAGTGAAGTGATCCTCCTCCTCCTCCATGTATGTTGTAATCCTTTCTCTATATATCTCTAATAATATGGACTCTCTCGTGGATGTAGGCGGTTTTGTCGAACCACATTAAATATTATGTGAGTATGTTTTACCCTCCGTTGAGCAACTATCAGTACACTACCGGTCCGCGCATAGGGAGCCGGAATCCCCAACAAGTACCAGACGAAAGGAGACCAGGAGAACAAGGGAGGCAGAACCAAAAACAGAGATGGCTCGAGAGGAACAGGGGACTTCAACTTCCCCTCACCTAGTTAATCCCATCAACCAGAGGAAAAAGGAAAAGAAAAAAAACACAAGAGAAAGAGACCGAGAGAGAGAGAACGAAAAAAAAAACAGAGACGATACAGAGATAAAAACCAGAAAGAAAATAAAAAGAAAAGAGAGAGGAAGGAAGGAGAGGACTGGGTCTTGAGAAAGCAAAACGTTGTTGTAACCCAATTTTGGATCCACCAAGATTTTCTCAAATGTTATTTTATTTATATTATTATTTATAAAAATCCAAAAAAATTAAGAAAAAGAAAAATTCAAAAATATATTTTTCTCGAGTCAACCGCATCTTTCCATAAGAACCGATTCCACCGGGTCAATACAGGTCAAACCATGTCGGCCAAGTAAAAAATGAGTTTTCGGGTCAAAACCGTCATTTTCGGTCAAAACTGAGTCCACCGAGTCAATACGGGTCAAAACATGTCGACCAGGGTAAAAAATGAGTTTCAAGCCGTTTCGGGTCAAAACCGTCATTTTTGGTCAAAACCGAGTCCACCGAGTCAATACGGGTCAAACCATGTCGACCAGGGTAAAAAATGAGTTTCAGGCCGTTTTCGCGTCAAAACCGTCATTTCTGGTCAAAACCGAGTTCACCAGGTCAATACGGGTCAAACCATGTCGACCAGGGTAAAAAATGAGTTTCAGGTCATTTTGGGTCAAAACTGTTATTTTCGGTCATTAAAATTGATTTTTAGCGGTTGAGAGGGGCTTTTTCTAATACTGAATTGAGTTTTTAATTTTACCTATATAAATATATATTATTATACATAATAAAAAATAAAAATAAAATAAAATAAAAAATTTTGTCAAAGGAGCAGGTGCACCGAAAGCAGGTGATCCATTTTTTCTTCAAAGCAAATCGGTGGTGATTTGGACGTACCTGTCATTGGCTATAAATAGCCAGTGACAGTGTGCAAGTAAGGGGGAGAGGGAAAAAAAAAAAGAAAGAAAAGAAAAGAGAGAGGATATTCTAAACACTATTCACGTTTTTTTACTATTTCTTCATGTGAGTAAGATGTTGATTTTTATTAAAAACAATATGGAAAATACCAAATATATCCCGACACATCTCAGCCCTTGAAATATTCCAAGATTTGATCCCGTTGCGCCATGTCATCCGGTGTACCGAGCTTTCGGTGCACCGCGCCACACCAGATCAAAGCTCCGCTCATCCAGACCGTCCGATCAACCTGCAGATCTAGCCAATCACAGCCGCACGATCTTTCCATCAGAGATCCAACGGATCGCAGGCCTCAGCTGCATCGGTGTACCGTTCTAGCGTTCTCACCGTAGCGTAACCCAGAGCATCTCTCTCCTCTCGCCGGCGACTCCCTCTCTCTCCTCCGATCCCCCATCTCCGGCTATATC
>Ga0325410_1003303_pt1 | contig 18183 bp, 15 predicted proteins | sample PopdelMetagenome_16_FD_206182 | JGI IMG/M metagenome (GOLD analysis project Ga0325410, IMG submission 206182) | Populus deltoides microbial communities from Bellville, Georgia, United States - Xylem-PdIQD-R3 | ecosystem: Host-associated > Plants > Phyllosphere > Stem > Wood/Secondary xylem... | reverse complement strand
TCCCCGACAAACTATTTTAATGCATCACACGCCATTTTTCCTAGAAAAGAAAAGGAACAAGAAAGTTGTGTGTTCGCACATGTAGTGTTCTCTCATGAACTGGACCCACTTGACAAACATTTCTTCTTAACATAATCATTTGATTTGATTCATTTTCAATAAATATAAGATGATCATCTTTAGGGTGATTATTTTTTTGTCAGCAAATCCTTCTATTGCACTTGTATTCTATGAATGACACGAACTAACTATACATGTAGCGCATATATATATAAAATTTAGATAACAGTACTAACTTTTTTTTGGATTCGAGGAAACTTCATCTCTTCGGAAAGCGTATTTTGTGGGTCCAGGTGAAGAAGTAAGACCCGGGCTGTCCCAGGCTCTTACAAGAGGTGCACGCCCTGACTCGAACTCGAGACCTGCTGTGCAGACTCAAACCCTTTGTCATCATGCTACGCCTCTTGGGGACAATAATAATAGTAATAACGAATTTGCAAAATGCATATGTCAACTAATAAAGTGTTATTACTATGAAAATATCGTTTGGGAAAGTGGTACAAACTGTGTTTTTAAAAAATTTTAATTTTTTTTTAAAAAATTCAATATGTTTTAGATCGTTGTGATGTTTTGATGTAAAAAATAATTTTTAAAAAATAAAAAAATATCACTACGTTTTAGATTATTTTGATATGCTGATGTCAAAAATAATTTTTAAAAAATAAAAAAAAATCATTAACATTAACATGTATTTTAGTATAAATTTTTTAAAAAAAAACAATTACTACACTATCAATCATTTTCTGTACAATTTATCTCTTTGAAAATAACATCTCAGATGGTCCAGTGGTACTCCAGCACATGAATACAATAATTATGTACCATATAATTAACGTGCAAAACGAGGCAGAAGATTTATTACCAAGGTAGTTCAATCTACCTTATGTACTAATTTTGTATTCCGAGCCAAAACAGTTACCCCACAGTTTATATCTTGTTTTTCTTTTTAATTTTAAAAATATTTTAAAAAAAAATTAAGATGTTTTTTATTTTAAATTATTTTTTCATATTTTTAGATAGTTTTAATGTAAAAATGTTAAAAATAAATTTTAAAAAATAATAAAATATTATTTCAATATATTTTTAAATAAAAAATATTTTAAAAAACTACTATAATAATAATAATAATAATAATAATAATAATAATAATAATAAATATACTTTAAGAAATGAGGCAACTACCTGGTAGTGAAGTTGGTTCACCACTTTTACTACAACCTTTACTCTTACCAAAATTTTGTGCCCAATCCATCAAGCAATTCCTCTCGACCAGAGCTAAAACCATTAACCTCTCCATCAGTCTTTCAACAAGCAATAACTTGGTAGCTAGCATGATGAAAAATATTTGATGTTCAAATTATCAATGTCGGAACATTTATCATGGGAAAAGGCAACACCTGGAGGAGCCCCGTGGTTCCAATCTGGGATTGGAGAGTAATTTTTTTCATTATGCTTTGAAAAGTCTACTTTAAAACTCTATATTGTGTCTCGGATAACAAATTATTTGAGCATGATAAAAATATTGAGGTTAAAAAAAATATTTGATATTATTATTTAATTTGGCTTAGCATTGAGGAAGGAATTAAAAAAAAAAACAAAATTAAAAGAAAAAAAGGAGGAAAATTAAAAAAAAAAACAATTTGATTTGAAAAAAAAAGATGAGCTTTATTTTTCATATGAACAGCTGGCAAACCCCGTCACAATTGGGCTCGACAGTATGCCAAGCTCTAGGCGCGTTGGGTCTAGCGTTGACCAAAATCAAGAGATGATTGGATCTAATACCATTGATTCTATAGATTTTTATATAAAATCATAGATGAATTATTTCTCAACAAATAAGTGGAATACAATTCACTACACAACTCAAAATACCACAAAGGTGAAATTACATTTAAGTCTCTCATTTACACAAAAAGACAAGACTTATATATGGACTATAAATACACCATGAGATCTTCAGAACAAAAGTTCACAATTTTCATTCTCTACTGCATATATATTTTTAAAGCATATATATCTAGAATATTATTGTATTTTCTCTCTTTAAAAATATACTTATTTAAACATCAGAGAGTTTTCACTTCTACCAAAAAAGACCTTTTGCAGGTGTTAGTCACAAAGTCACCCTAACTTATTAAGCACCAAGTATAAACTATCAACCATCTTAACTATAGAGAATGAATGAGATTATTAGAAATCAATTAATTAACTGATTATTCAATTTAAGAATCTTATTTCTAGGCTATTTGGATTTTTGAGACTTTATTAGCAACCGAAAATAAATGATAGTTTTATGGTTAATCTTTGCTTCTGTAGAGAATAAATTTTACGTTGCAAAAGTATGTAAATATTATGTGCCTAATTTGTTTTTTCCTTTCTCTTGTTTAGTTTTTATTAATTATACATATTTAAATGCACTATAATTAACCAATAATATTTTTTTTTATCGCATTCACATCATGTAAGGGAAAGTCTCTCTCTTTTTTTTTTTTCCTTTTCCTTTAAATTATATTAATAAAAATATTGCATAATTAAAAATTAACTAAGCTAAATATATGTTATAAAAATAGAAACTCTCAATAAAAAAACAAAAACAAAATTTCACTAATCCCAAACACAACTCGAGGAGTCATAACTAGTATCTCGCTAGCTAGTAGAGAAAAGGGTGGGAATGAAAATGATTTTTAACTCTTTCGTAAATATAATGTCCAACCCTACATTTAGATAAAAAAATTTATGGCGGACATGAAATTTCTGAGATATTGATCTACCTCCTCTGTAGCTTATTAATTTCTTCGAGCCTTCATGTACCTTCCCGAATAATTCCCCCAAAAACCAACAACATACATGACCTTCTATAAATATATAAACATATATCCTTTTGGTAAAAACGAAGACCAGGTACTTGCTGCATGTACTGTATATCATGTCAAGGCGAGCACGGCTTGTTGATAGATATGGGTCTCTGGGTGATTTTCCACGGCTTTCTTGAACTGTACGTATTATCAATGGCTTTTTACAAGACTGGAAGATGGTTTCCATGAAGAAGAATTGTCACAAAAACAGTTCAAGAAAGCCCTGAAAAATTATTTAGAGGATCTAGTTTATATATATATGTATGTCTATACAATGGCTGGCAGGAACGGCTCTCCAAAATATATTTACAACAAAATTCTCTGAATTCCACTGGATGGAATGATATTGATCCCTTCTCTTTGATGGCTTTCTTATTATCTTAATGTAGGCTCTTTGCCCATATATCTCTCCATCTCTCTCTTTTCTCACCTGCAGAGTTTCTTCTGATACTGAGAGGTTGGTTACAGTACAGAGCTTTGACAGACAAGCTCCTTTAATTAAATTATCCATTTACGATTCTTTTCTTTCCTTTCTAGCTTCTTCTCTATAAGTTGCAGATCACGAAAGAGAAGACAGATTGCATCCAGCAAAGCATAATTCATGGGGTGCATGCATTTCGCTAGCTAGATTTTTGCTGAATGGTAAAGGAATAACTAGTGTAGATGTGCGCCCACAAGAGTTTATACAATAGAAAAACAATATCTTCAATCTAGATTATGGATCCTTCTTGATTAATATACATGTTTTGCTTGACTTACACATTTTGGACTTTAACTTGTTTGCTCATCCATGAGAATCCTATTTACTTAGTTGGAAAAGGAAGGAGAAGAGCGTTTTCCATTTTATTTTTAATGGATATATTAATTAATTTTGACTTCAAGTTCTGTCATGGAGAAATGGAGAAACATTTTAAAATAATAATAATTAATATAAACCTAACATGTGTGTATATAGAACTTATAACATGTACTCCGGTAGTTATGCATATATATGATAAAAACTCTATTAGGGTTTTGGCATATCTGGGCATGTGTTCTCAATTTGGTCTATTTTATACTTGAATTATATATCATGATTTGTGTAGATATTATTCCTTCGTTTGATTTGAATATTAATGTTATTATTGACCAAAACTCCTTTAAAAATTCAACTTCTGATATCTTGAGTTGAAACTTATATCATATATATACCAGTAAAAATTCAATCTACTATTAAAAATAAATTTTAAATTTTTTAGGCCTAGAAGCATTTTTTTTAATGTTTCTTGAACATTAAATATAAAAAATTAAAAAATAATTTATAATGATCTGAAATTTTGTTGGGGGGTTTTAGAAAAATCATATAAATTTATCTTCTTAATTAGTCTTAGCAAGATTTTCAAAATATTATTTAAAAAAAAATTCAAGCTTATTTTTTTTAATTTTCTAATTTATTGAATCTTTATTGTCTAGAATATTAAAAAAATACTTCCCAATTTCAATTCAAAGTGGATTGAATTTTCATTAGCATCTATGAAAATATTAATTTAAAAATACCAAAATATGAAAAATTTAAAGGGGGTTTTTTGACATACCAATGGTAAAGTCAAATGGTGGGATAATATTTATCTAGAACATGATAATTCAAGAAAAATATTGATCAAATTAATAGTATAGTCCTCAATTTACCACAAACTCAATAGTTTATTAAGGGGGAAAAAAATATACCATTAAACCGATAAAAAATAGTTACGATCATTGATGCAAGACTGAAATTAAAAGGGGACTCGAAATTAAACCTTCTTGTGATTTGTAAAAACCATATGAATGTTTAATGCGCCGGAAAATATTTAATTAACTAGTTAGGGTAACCTTGAAAAGATCGATCTCTTTCCATAATTAACTCTTGTGGTTTCTCAATACATACAATGCAAGCGAAATTAACTATACTTCCAGCACGAAAATTTATTAGTTCATCGATATATTATTTAAACATGGGATCAAATAAATATATTATTTAATCAAGATTGTTAATTTATCAAGCATTAATTAATAGAGGTTATATTAATCCTTTGGCTCAACATTACCGAACATCCGGTCTTGTGTTCTTTGAAATGCAACTATATATGATGATTAATCATGACAATATTAAACATTCAGCAATGCAATTCAAAATTTAAAAGAGATTGATGTTTGTATTCTCATGTGTATGTAATTTGTTATATATATATATATATATATATATATATATAACAAACATACACATGAGAATTACAAATATAAAAGATATTGACCAATAATGGACTATTTTAGGCTCGAGAATGGTGATATGAAATTCTTGCGCAAGGAAAAGAAAAGTATAAATTAGCCCCGTCCAAAAAAATAAAATAAAATGGAAAGGGTAGAGGTTTTTTTTTTCAATTAAAAAATTATTAAACTTAATAAATGATTTGAAAACTCGGATTAAGATTGATTTTGAATAAGATATCAACATGATGAAATTGAATTATTTGATAAATTCCATTATACTAAAAAAAAAGATTTTAATAACGATGCCTGGATCAATGAGAAAGTTTATAATTACAATGTTTCAATCCAGTGATCTATTATAATTACAATGTTTCAATCCAGTGATCTAATAATTCAAATTTTTATGCTGAAATAACATAATTTATTCTTGTTACCGGTTCAAAACATAATTAAAAAATATAATATTAAATAAATGTTACATTTTAAAACCACAATAACAATCAAACTATTAATAAAAAGAATTTAAATTAAATAACATGTTATAATTTAAAATTAAGGCATGATAATTTATTGCACTTCAGAATGTGGATATCCTATAATATCATAATTGGAAGATAAAAATATACTATTTTATTATTATTTTCAAACTATATTTTTTCTTTATTGTTGTAAAACAATTAATTTTCTAACTTATCTTTATATTTATTTTTTATAAACATTGTAATGTAATGTTTCATATCGTAACATCAATTGCTTTATATTTATATTTTATAGACATTGTAATGTAATGTTTGATATCGTAACATCAATTGCTTTTTAAAATGTTAAAAATATATTATAATATATTTTTTTATTTTTTAAAATTTAATTTTGATATTATCATATAAAAAAACTTAAAAAAATTAATTTAAAATAAAATTTTTTATATGAAAATTACAATATCACCACAAAAACAAATATTTATTTGCCATTATAATTAATCTGCTGTATTTCTATTTTTAGATTTTTTTAACTTCAAATTAGTGTTTAAATATTTTAATGTGCCTGAAAAAGAGACACGAAGAATCTAAATGATACAGCATAGCACCGTACAATTTAGTGAACTCGATACTGACGACTGTGTGTCTTTTCCTTTTCTTTCTCCAGAGAAGAGAAAAGATAAAAGAGACAACAAACAAAAGAAGAATCGAAGCAGGCAGGCAGGTGTGTATTTCACACGCTACACCACACTCTCTGCTCATTATAGTCACGTTTACGCCGCCGTCTATTTCCAGAAAAAAAATCCGATTCATGAAATAAAATTGTACGATCACCTTCTGGCGATCTCTCCGGTTCGTGTTTCTCCGATCTCAACCGGAGAGAAAGATACTTTTTGAACACTGTAAATTGAAGTTTTTATTGCGTGATTTGTTGATAGAATCAGAGAGATCATAGTCCATTTCTGCTAATCCCTAGTTTTTAGAGAGGGAAAAAAAAATTCTCGAGAGAGAAAATGATGCAGAGGCAGCGGAGTCCACCGAAGCACAGGCACGACGGGACTTCGCCGTTGCCGTTAGGGATGGATTGGAGTCCTCCGCCTCGAAAATGGGTAAAATTGTCAACTACTTCAATTTCTGTATGTTCAATTAGATAATTCGTTTTCATTTGAGTTGAATAATTTCTTTTTTAGTAGACTTGCATGAATTTTATGTTATTTTTTCTAATTAAGTATTAGCTCAGGATGGACTGGTTAAGTGGTCGCTGAATTGCGATTTGATCGATTGATCTTGTCAACACCGAGTTTGATTAGGGGGGTAATTAAGGTGCAATTAGAATTAATTTAGCTGTTTTTTGCACATGGAAAATGATGATAAATCATATGGAAGTTAATTTATGCGAAATGGACTGACATTCTATGTGACATCATGCAGAATCATCTCATTAATTGTATCGTGATTGGAAGAACTCTGCGCATTTGGTATCATTATTGGAGACATCTCCGTGCATTTAATTCAGTGCATGATTAATTAGTTGATTTAATTTGGCATGTGTGTTATATTTTGATCACGTGTATTTAGAATCGCAATCAGAATAACACCGTAGATTTAGTATGGCATTTGAAAGAACTTCATGCATCTATTAAAGCAAATATGATTTCTGGCAATTTATTCGTTTAATTTTGCTGGCCTTTTCATTGTTGGGATCAAGACTCATGCTTCAGCCAGTAGTACAGCATGCATGTGTCAACCAGTCTAGAGATTGTAAATGGAAATGGTTTTTATTAACCACAAATTATGCTTAAATACCTGATGAGGAATATGAAATCTTTAAAGAAATGTTCTTTATGGAGAGAAGGGTAACTATATTTGCATCTCTTATGTAGTTTTTTGTTTTTCACTTTCTTGACTCTGATATATTCATTTCATTTTTTCTCAGGTTTTCTTTCATAATTGCCCTGTCATTTGCTATAACAATGCAATTTAGTAGCTATAATTCTATTTCTGCTAGCAATAAAAATTTTCAATACATGGAAGGATAAAAAATGTTCTTTTGCAGAGTGGGCGAGAAACCGTTTGGCCCCATGATCCTAGAACGGGATGGAGTTACTGTGTCACTATACCCTCCTGGGCCGTGCTCCCAAAATCAAGAGATTCAGATCCCGTTGTGGTACTCAAATTGCATTACTTTATTTTGTAATGTAAATGTTATTCAGATCCAGTAATGGATTTGTTGTAAAGTACTTTAGATTGGTTATTTATTTTTAGGATGTTTCTCACAATATGAACATCTGGTTCCATGGTTTACCTTACTTTAGGGAAAAGCTAGTTGAAGCTTCCAAATTATGCTATTGTAGTGAAAGAGGTTAATAGCATTCCTTGTTTTTCTATTTGCATAATTCATTCCATCAGTGCAAGAATTACTTTATGTTCTTTCTATATCAGTGTGTTATATTCTTCTGGTCAAAATTATCCTCATTAACTTCATTTATCCAATTTTCTTTTTTTGGGAAGTGCATAATATGTAAATATTATTTTTGATTAATTCCTTTGCGAAATGCTCATTTGAGTTTGGATTTGTGTATCTGCATGTTTTGCGCACTCTTCTGTGTGTATGGTAATGTCTATGTACCAGTTTCAAACATCTTATGCTAATGTTCTTAAGGGACAGTTTTACAGGGTTCAGGTGGGTGTACAATCACCAGAAGGGGCTACAACCATCCGTGGAGTGTTGAAAAGATTTAATGATTTTATGAAGTTATTTACCGATGTAAGTTCAAAATTTTTATTGCATTTTATTACATTAATAATTTTACTTTGTTAATTCAGGGTACTTGAATTACTTAATGCCGTCAGGCATTCTTTATGGGAACTAAGTCTTGTCCCTTGCCTTGAGTGAGTACCTGTAACTGTATAAAACTGTGAACAAATGCTCTTATATTATTTGCTATCTTTTACAGCTTAAGAAGGCATTTCCCAGGAAAAATATCCCACCAGCTCCACCCAAGGGACTTCTGCGTTTGAAAAGCAGGGCACTCCTGGAAGAGGTACAGAAAATGTTTGGACTTTGTTACTGCATCTGTTGTTTTCTTTCTTTAGTGGTGCAGGTGGCATTTTCTTGTATCTGTTTTTCTATTATTTGGGAAACACAAGAAGATTATGTTTTGAATGCCATTTTGTTTTGTGCAATAATTGCTCTTGAATTTTGCTTATTGTTAATGCCACTTCATTCTACAGAGCAAATTGCCATAACTGTTGTGTAGAAATCTAAGCTGATAAAATCTTAACAAAATTGTTTGGAAGAATTTTGTGTTTAAGTTGCTGATTTTGACATTGTTGAAATCAAAAGGTATATAATTTTTTATACTTGCCATTCTTGCAAAGTAAACACTTATTTTGTAAGCTAAAGTTTTCACTATATTGCAACTATACCAAAATCCAGCTTAGAAAATAAGCGTTTAATGAGAACTTTATTTTGTTCACATGTAACTGACTAATATTCTTAAAAGACTTATTTTTGTTTCAGAGAAGGTACTCTTTGGAGCAATGGATGACAAAACTGCTGTCTGACATTGATTTATCAAGAAGCGTGGCAGTGGCATCCTATTTTGAATTAGAAGCTGCTGCGAGGTCTTGTATGTGTCATTGTTGTGCAAGAAATTTACCTTAAAACATAACTTCTTTTGTAGTTATGGTGAAAGTGTATAATTGACTTGAATCTCAACTCTTTGAGGGGTTTTTCCCCTTAAGAATTTAATCTTGCTTAGCATTTCCCATCAATTTTTTCAGCATTCCAAGATGGAAATCAGCAGTCATCAGAAGCAAGCCCTACCGGTGATGGTTCAACCTCCTCACTTCAGATACCTCCAAATTTAAGCTCTTCTCTTGCTACCAGTTCATCAATTGCATCAGATTATGGCAGTGATACTGCTTATGAGACGTCTGAACTTGGAACACCAAAGCTAGCAAGAGATGGCAATTTTGGAATTGGCTTGGGGGATCTAGCACTGGATGAAGATTTGACCGGTCCTATAGAAAAACTTGTGAAGTATGGTATGACGAATATTGACGAGGGACTGTTTATGGGACAGACTATTCTAGAGCAACTAGAAGGTTTTCCTAGGCATACACCACATGGTGGACATATGAACAATCTTATAGGGAAAGATGGGTATAATGGAAATGCATCTAAAGATTCATTTCTTACTGGAAATGGGATGGAACTTTTCTCTGAGCCAGATCCTGGTAAGGTATTTGGTCACGTTAGAAAGTTATCTTGTGATAGTGTTGAAAGTGATGGAAGTTCTCTACGAGGAAGTGAAATATCAAACTCTGGGATACCAAATTCATCTGGTGATGGATATCTTGACCTTCCAGGAGTTGCTGAGATTTCGAGTTCTACAGAAATTCTTGGTAACACGGAGCTGCAGTTTTCAGGTGATGCACGCATAGTACTTCCTTTGGATCAGCGTCATAAAATGAACAGGGTTCTGTTAACGATGCAGCGGAGGCTAGTCACAGTTAAAACAGACATGGAAGACCTCGTATCAAGATTGAACCAGGAAATAGCTGTAAAAGATTACCTGACAACAAAGGTATGTCAGTGTTAATTGAATAAGCTTTCCAGATGCCATCTTTTTTCATTGCATGTTTGAACGGATGCAATTTGGACTTCTTGCTTAATTATGCACGACAGTTTTAGGGTATGCAAGAGTATAATAGCTATTAAACTCTCCAAGATCCAACTTTTGGCATGTCTTTTGATGTTTCACTCCTGCACCAGACTCTGTTATTCTTTATATTACTCGCTGATTGGGTCTCATCAGGTCAAGGATCTGGAAGTGGAATTTGAAACTACAAAACAGAAAAATAAAGAAACTATGCAGCAAGCTATTTTAATTGAGAGGGAAAGGCTTACCCAAATGCAGTGGGATATGGAGGAATTGAGACGGAAATCATTGGAAATGGAATTGAAATTGAAGTCAAAAGAGGTTACGTATTAGCCATCATTCTGGTTTCGAAGTTTTTTCTTTTTGTTTTCTTTTATTTCCTTACTTTCTTTTGGAAAGCCCCCACGTCAATGGAAAGATGGTCCTTTCAATGACTTAAATTCAAATTATGATTCATGTAACCATTACAGGGTGAGCAGCGGAGTACAGAATTTCAAATGGCACCTACTGACCATGAAAAAGACATAGCCCTTGAGGAGTTGGATGCTACCAGAAAGCAACTGGAGGAATTGTCCAAGCGATATGAAGAGCTTGAAGCGAAATCAAAAGCAGATTTTAAATTTCTCGCTAAAGAATTTAAATCCCTCAAAAGTTCCCAGACAACATTGAAGCAAGAGCTTAGTCAATCCCTGAAGGAAAAATCTGAAGTTGAGGTAGTATATCATTTCTGTATATCAAGTTTTTTAAACAAATTTTCTTCTTATGGGAAGCTACATCATATAATAACAACTCACTCAACTAGGTTAAGTCCCAAGTCAAATTTCAAACACATCGCTTACTTCTGCCAGTTATCATGTCCCAAGTCAAATTTCAAACACTCTATTTTTTATTGAATTAAAATATTAACTAATTGATTTTGGAAGTATATCTTGCTTTTGTTTATTACATGGATATGTTTTACTGCATCATCAGTCATCCCAATAGTCTTGCTGTTATGTTTTTTTATTGTTAATCTTGCTGTTATGTCTATTCCTTTCAGTTGCATTCCTGAAATTTTATCATTTTAAAAAAGATCTTTTGACTCAGAATTGATATTTTGCGTTTGAACCCAACTACTAGCAGTGATATATATTCACTGATTCTTTGCTATGCTTTGTTTTTTTCAGAAACTTCTTTACGAGGAAAGAGAAATGAAGGAGCATGAGAAAATTACTCGGAAGAAACTGCTAAATGATTGCAGGATCCTGTATGGCCAGCTGCAAGAATGCAACGGCAATTTGTCCAGTGAAGATAATTTTATTGTGAACTCTTCTCTGGGAGATGCTTTAGATTTGCTGACCACATCTGATGATCAAATCAGCCATCTACTAGCAGAGGTACTTTCTATTTCCCGTCTATATCTCATTGCTAAACAAATCTAGTACATATATATATACAGCACACATATGGCAATCTACTCTGCATGGGACCGTTGGCTTTAGGTTCTTGTCATTATTTAAAATGATTCCTTGACTTGATCACCTCTACTAAGACTATCAAAGCTGTATTAAGTATTTGGAAGCGCATTTTGAATATAAATTTAAAAGTAGGTTTCATTGATTCCTTTTCTATGACTTACCTTCAACGTTTTCCCCCAAATTATTGGTTAGGCACAACTATTATTTGAAGATGATAAAATCACCGCTCCTAACAAGGATACACGAGCTACAGATGATGAATTGAGGGAGATGCTGACAAATATCTTCACTGATAATGCTAAGTTGAGGAAACAGGTGAACTCTATTATGCGTCATGCTCTTAAAATGGGCAGCATCTGTAGGAGTAGTAATGACGAGGCTCCTTCAAGCAATAATCATGATGTAGAAAGATAAAAGGTAAAGTCGAACACTGTTAACATTTTTTTTTTTTTTTTAGTAAAAGGCTTCTTTGGAGACCATACTAGCATTACAGGTAATGGACATTCTGTTTTGAACAGTTCCATCTCGCAAAATCAGCAATTAAATTCGTGTAATTTTGTGGTTTCACAAACAATGGAAGAAATTTCCTTTTCCAGTGTTGTATCTTTTATATTTTACTGGAATAATGAGAGTTAGTATTATTCAAGGAGCCAAATAAAGAGATTACATGCCTGTTTTATTACTGTTCAAACTTTCCCTAGTATGAGAATCTCTGTATGCACACACCCATTATCTAGATAAATAAGCTGTGCTTTCGATGCAAAAATTTTGGTCCAAGCTGTAATGTCTCATTTCTCATGATTGAAGTGAATTTCGCTCCAATTTCACTCCAGATTCTAGAGCACGTGGGCTAGGGTTTCAACACGGATCTGAAAGGCTAGGAAGGTAAAAATTTCCACCAAGAATGGTGACCGAAGCCTGTATCACAGGCTGGGTCAAAGGGGTCAAAACCTAGCATTTGATTACTGTCACAGTATAAGAAGATGGAGCCAGCTCAGTTACCATCGTGGGACAGAAAAGATTGGGGACAGAAAAGATTGAACGGTGAAGACAGAGGGACATGTCTCTCATGTGCTTCTTGTTTTGAAAGTATATGAAATGACAGGACACGTTTTTATTCTCAATGTCTTCTTCCATTTCTTTTCTTTTCAAAAAACATGTTTTTTATTCTCAATGCCTCTTTTTTTTTTTTTATCCTGAGATGATCAAACAAGCATCACCTGGTAGTCATAAACTCCCAAAACCATCACTTTAGCAGGGTACAATAGCAAGAACCGAACCAAGTCAGGATTGGTGACCAAATCTGTAGAGCAGAAACGGGAATTGCATTTTGAGTCACCATGAACAATCTCACGTCTTCAGTCGATTCTAAGATGCTTGATGACCAAAACGGGCATCACATGGCTCTACGAACACACAAGATGATTCACTCCATCTTTTATCAAGTGGGGGCAAAGGCCTATAAATGGGAGAAAATAGAAGCAAAGAATCTCGACTTTCCATCTAAAAGTGAACCCCACACTCCTGTTTCTGATCCATCCTTGTTCTAGCAGGGAACCTCAAAGCATTAACAAGTCAAAATCATATGATAGAAAACGATGGCCTGGCCTATTTTCTTTCATCTTTTTTGGCTGCAAAGAAAATTTAGAAGTAGAATGGTTCACTTATAGAAAAAGGTATAATAGCTTTTAGAAGCTCAACCTTTTCTGCTGCATCACATGGGAGCACCAAACTAAAGAGCTTGAGATGTCAAATCTAGACCATGTCAAATTTTCACATATAGATTGACAGACATCAAATTTCCCATGAGACATAAAGGGGGCTGTAAAGAAAAGCCAGGACAATGAATCATTTAATCATTATTAACAACATCTAAAACAGTCTCTGCTTCTTTTTTTCAAAACTGTCATAGCAGCCTAAATATGATTCAAGATCCCACAATGAAAAAAGAATGATACAGGATGAGCACTGTGAGGGAGGTATGCCCAGCAGCATGAAACTTGGCAGAGAAACATATCAACACATCATCACCTATGGTTCAGGTGACATCTTTTTCGGCGAAGTCGGCCTGCGCATAGTCATCCTCACAGACCTGCAAATGATTGAAATTAGATTATTATCAAGTTCAAACGCAGAACATTTTGGCAGTGGTTAAGAAGAAAAGCTAACAGTGGCCTAAATATTAGATGTTGTTCATTTCATTCCATCCTTGATCTGAAGAAGGTAAGAACCGACAACTTCGGCGGCCAACATCTTTCTCAAAAGATTGAGAAAATATCCATATTCAGTACCCAATATGGCAGTGACCAGAATTTAAGACTAGAGTGTAATTATTGATTAAGCTTTTCCTGTCAATACACTCATAAAAAAAGAATGCAATCTCTGTTCTTAATTTTGTTTATGATTCATGGTAAGGCAAGAGGTATAGTACCTGTCCTTAACAACAATTATCGATTTGGCGTGGCTCCACGAGGATATAAAGTGGCTTGCCATTGAGCCTGCACTGTCCCTGAAAGGCATGTCATTTGGTATGAAACACATTATCCAGAGATTACTCTACTGAATTTTCTGGGATAGAATCCGACCAAAACGTTTTTCATTTATCATGGAAGTCTTATTAGGGGAAAAAAAACACAATAGAAAGTACTTCGGCCATTACCTTGATGTCCGGCACCCCAATCACACAAGCACACTCAATTACTTCAGCCCCCACTCGTTCTGCGAAAACATGAACATCAGCACATGAAATACATTATGCAAAGAGTTAACAAGGTCTAAGTAAACATAATTATAGAGGTGGAAATGGTTCTGATAGGATCGAGATGGAGGAGGCCAGTACCCAAGAGGCTTATTGCTGCTGACAAGGTCCCTCCTGTAGCTACCAAATCATCAATTACAATTGCACGTTCGCCAGGCTGAACAGCACCAACATGTATTTCTAGACAATCAGTTCCGTATTCCAGCTCATATGCTTCAGAAATCACTTCACCTGCATACTCAGCATTGTGAAACTCTCAATTATAACAAGATTCCTTGTGTAAACTTCTGAGACAATACATCAATTTACAAACCAATAGATATCAGAGATGTTGATATTAAGGAAATTAGACATGAAATACAGAACTTTACGAAGTGATTTTATATGCAGGGCAAAAAAAAAAAAACTAAATGCTTTGCCTCTGGCATATATGCGCCAATTTTTCTTCCACGAAATTTGCTTCAGAGAGTAATAGCATTGAAGCTGATGGACCAAAACAAGCTACCCCTTTCCTTAATATCAACATATAGACTAAATTACAGCAGAAGCACCATTAGAGCTCCAGATTAAGCACAGTAGTACCTGGCAACTTTCTGGGTTTTCTTAAAGGAACAAACTTTGCACCAATAGCTAAGGCAATTGCTGGGCCAAACATGAACCCTCTAGCTTCAACTCCTACATGAAAAACAACAGTCATATGGAAACATCATTATCAAGCAGCTTTTTTCCCTGCAGGGCTAGTCAACAAAATTTCTCAGCTAAACATGAAATTTCCAGTTGTACTAGAACTCTTACATGATAAAGACCCTTCAAAAATCCACCAAAAACTTTTTCTAATAAATCTAGAAACAGCCTTTTATTTATGCAATTTTAGACCAAAGTCAACACCCCAGTGAAGGAAAAAAATTAAATAAAGCCAAAATCCATACATGAAACACGAGAAAATCACCAATTCCCATAATCACATCGTCCTTTGTCCCAGTAATTAACCATTTTCAGAAGACAAGCCATCCCACAAAAAGAAGAAGAAAAAGGGTTGGCTGATAAGTTACCAGCAACAACAGAAATGTTCATGTCTCTATAGCGATCGACAAAGATATCCACTGTGTCCTTGAAAGCTTTATGATCCAGCAACAAAGTTGTTATATCTTGAAACATTATCCCTGTCAAACAACAACAACAAAAGTTAAACAACCAAGCAGAAAAAAGAAAAAAGAAAAAAAGAAAACAGAAAACGAGGGAAGAATTCAAACCTTGTTTAGGAAAGTGAGGCACCACCCTGATAGCTTCAGAGATGCCTTGTAATCTTGGGTCACTTTTGAGTCCATTCTCAGCTGCAAACATTGCTTCTTTGCTCTCTCTCTCTCTCTCTCTCTCTTTCTCTCTCTGAGATTAATTTTCCTCTACTGAAATGGGGCGTTAAAGCTTGTGAAAGGGTGGTTAATATAAGCAACAAAACTCTATAGTTATGGCTTCTCTACCCTGTTTATCTCTGTATCTGTGAAATGGGATTTTTGGTAACCAAAGTAGAATTCTTTACAAACTCTTTCTGCCCTCCTAAACTCTGCTGAAGACCAAATCTTTCTCTCATCAATGCAATCTAATGGAGCAAAAGATGATCAGTGTGTACTAAATTTAAATACAAACTATTTTGTCTATTTCAGCCTGTAAATTCGTGATTGAAATGAATTTTAGAATATTAAATTGAATTTTAAATGAAGTTAAATTTATATAAAAAAAACTTTTAAGAGCAAATCATATATTTTTGTTTTTTACGAGGTATGCTATTAATTTTTTGGTTTCTAAAATAAGAATAAAATAATCAAGATTATTAATTCAATTTGTTTTCCCAAATATTCTAAACAGGATAATTGAATTTAATTATCTATTAAGAATAAAATATCTTTTTTTCCCTCCCAGTAACCATTGGCTTTACAATATCTTTTTTTTTCTTGTAAGTTATGTAATTATTTTACACGAAACTTTTCTCCTCCTTTTTCTGAATTAATATTAAAATATTTAAGATTGCTAATTCAATTTATTATCATAAGTATTTCAAGATAATATCATGTAATTTAATATTTCATCAGAAATACAAAGATTATAATACATTATTAATTGAATTTAAAGTTATTTATGAATTGGATTGATTGATAAAGACAAAGTGTTTATGAAGGCCAGTCCATGCACTATTCTTGCGGTAGGCAAACAAGCGTGTTTAAAGCACGTGCAAAACACTCTTTGTCACCCTCATTCTGAGCCCACATTTCCAGTTGCCTACTTGACTCTTCCATCCTGTGTTTTTTTTTTTTTTTTTTTATTATTATTATTTTTTTTTGCCTGCTGTTGTGTTGTTGATCAGACCACACAGCGGGGTGATAATAATTTTAATTCTTTTTTCTTGCCAAGCACATAAAAACTATATACTAAAATTTGCATGATCCTTCAATGATACTAGTACGTTTACTCCTTGCGTTTCTTTGAAACATACCAGTTGGCGTTTCTTTTCGGGACACGTTTTTTAAGGGGAGAAAAGGCTATATTGATGCTTTTTTTTATGAGTGTATTTTTATAATTTTAATGTTTGTTGTTACAAATAAAAAAAGATATCTTGATGTATTTTTAATTAAAAAAATATTATTCAAACCACATTATCAACATATATTTTATAGCCCGAACATGGTGTTAATATAATGAAATTTAATTGATCTATTTTGATTGTTATTAATTTGGTTGTCTTGATTAAATTTAATCTAAAACCAACAAGCTAACATTTAATAAAATTAAAATAAATAAATAAATAAAATAATATTATTTTAATAAAATGGATTGGGCCATAAATATATTGAAAATTAATTTAATAATCTAATAAACAGGATATATTTTTTTTTAATTGAATCCGACAACTATTCTTTTTTAAGTCTCAATTTCATTTAATGGTAAACCCATAAATAAAAGTATACAACAAAATATGTTCCTCTCTCGGGTGTAAACGAAATCTTAAAAAATATATTTGGATTTTAACAAATCTATTTAGATTTATTGGTTGTAATTTGCTATGCATGAGGGTTTGTTTCCATGTGTGCACCTTGGCAAAATCTTCAACAATGGTAACACAAATATTTTTTATTTTTAAATATGTTAAAATTAAAAAAATATATATTTTTTAAAATTTATTTTTAACATTAGCATATCAAAACAATTAAAAAAATTAATTTGAAGCTAAAACATTCAAATTTCTAAAACAAAAAAGGTTAAAATTCAATCTCAAACACCTTCTTAATTTATAATTTTTTTTTGATAATTACACCGATTCAATATTTATAGTATTTATCTAATTATATCTAGTTTTGTGATAGTTTTTGTTTTTTAAATTATTTTTTACTAAAATAATATATAAATGATTTTAATATATCAATATTAAAAATTAAAAAAAAAACAGCATTTTTAATTGAAAAACAAACCATTCCAAAAGAAAACCTAGATTTATCCAAATCTATAAAGGAAGATTCTATGTTGCAGGGACCATTGTATTTATTAAAAGCAACAATCCTTGCTGGTAACCAGTTTCCACTTTCTTGAAAAAATCACTAATTAGTAATCACCTTCCATCCATTCATGTTAAACTCCATTTATGCTAATCATTAATCCAAAGAACTCAAGATGTTTTGAACAAAA
>Ga0325410_1003296_pt1 | contig 18210 bp, 10 predicted proteins | sample PopdelMetagenome_16_FD_206182 | JGI IMG/M metagenome (GOLD analysis project Ga0325410, IMG submission 206182) | Populus deltoides microbial communities from Bellville, Georgia, United States - Xylem-PdIQD-R3 | ecosystem: Host-associated > Plants > Phyllosphere > Stem > Wood/Secondary xylem... | reverse complement strand
GAACCGTTTTGTCCTTTAACTTCATCGCAATCTTAGCATACCGGACTAAGTTTGATTCTGATGCATACCTGCAAAAAAATAAAAAAAATAAGTTATAACACCACTCTCATCTAAACTAATAATTAAATTTAAAATAAATAATAAATCAAAATAAAAAGAAAAAGAAAGCTTACTTGGAGAGCAAATCGTCCAGAATGGCCTGTTCATCGGGACTCCATTCGACGGAAATACCAGGATCGTGCCTCAAAGACGACAGCGTTTTGGAATTCACGGCGTCTCCGGTTGAAAGGTTGTTAGAATTACTAAGACTAGCCCCGTTGTTGGTCGAATTCACAGGAACGCCATTCGCCGTTGACGGAGGTTTCTGAGACGCCGTGGCTTCCTGATTATTGCTGTCGTTATTGTTATTATCATTATTATTATTATTTGCACTAACAGCCATCACCATTAACAACCAATCGAAGAAACAAACTGATAACTCAAAAACCACTGCCTCTGCTTCTCTCTCCGTGTCTGCGTCTCTATCTCTATTTCTATGCCATTTATGCACACAGGGTAACACGCAGTCTCTCTGCAAAGACAATTGGCTATGAATTAGCATGCGGGTGGTGGTAGACCAGAGGAATGGAATAGTGGTGCTGATTATTATTATTATTATTATTGGGGGATAATTTGATTGTTAGAAAATGGAATCTCTCTGGATTTGGGGCAGTCAACGCTCCGAGTATAGCAGTTGCTGCTGCCTTTGCTTTCTTTTTTTCATTTTATAGCTTGGATAATGATGATGATGATAAGGATAAATAAAAATTTATTTTGAAGTGCCGTAATACTTTGTCTCTCTCATTTTAAAATTTATATTTTATTTTATTAATACTAAATTTAAATCTTGATAATAAAAAAAAAACTAAAATGAATTATTATTTTTTTACCTTTTTTCTTTTTTATTTTCCCCTACCGCTTCTTTCTCTTCTCTCCAGGACATCTCCTAGACTTTCTTGGAAAAAAATATATGGTACGTGGCTTGGATTTTTCTTTAGAATAACTAGGAAAGAAAAATATCAAATTCATTATTTGTAGATTTAAAAACTAGATAAAATAAGATTTCTCTCCATATAAAATTAAAATAAAAATCTAAAATAAATGGGGAAAGTATTGTATATATGCCTTTAATTATTATAGATTGTAATAATGAATTTATGATTTTATAATTTTTTCCTTAAAAAATTATAAAAAAATTGTTTTTTAAGTGATACAATAATCTTTTCACTTGATTTATTTATCATTTTATAATTATTATTATCAAATAATTTATTAGTAGTGTTTTAATTAAAACACTAAAGGTCAAGGAAATTTTATTGTAGTTTTTTATTCATTGGAATAGTATAATTGTGATATCATTTTTGAACAAAAAAATCCTTTGAACTAGATATTGGAGGTAAGGTGGTCATTTTCACCATGATATAATTATCTTTTTAAAATTATATAAGGTTGGATTGGTAATTTTGCTTTATTTTATACAGTAAAAATATTAATTTAACCCTTTAATAAAATAATCTAATACCTATTATAAAGGGATATATTTGTATTTTTAATTTTTTTAAAATAATATAATTACTATGATGTCCTTGAAAACAAAACCAATTGAACTCTCACCCAAAGGTTTTTTTTATCATTTCACATCAATTTTATTGTAATTTTCAATGGTGTTCAGGGACATTGTTGTAAATTATATTTATTAAATTTTACAATGCAAACTATAATTTTTGAAAAAATAGAGGCAAAGTCAAAAAAAAACTAAACTATTAAAGTAATTTTTTCTATTTATTTTATTTACATTAAATTTTTATTCAAAAAACCATGTTGTGATGAGAAAGAGAAATTTCCACTCATAAAATATATTTTTCTCGATTTTAATCACTACAAGATTATATTTATAAAAGAGTTTTAAAAGATCTTAAGTTCTTATTGAGATGGTGAGTATATATATTTTCAAATAAGTTTTTTTAGAAGAATACTTGGGAAATAAATTTATAATGAGGTTAATTTATCTTCCTTCGACTTTTCTAGTTAAAATATCGAGGCCGACATTCATTGAAATTTAATTTTATAATTGTATTAAATTGATGTAATAATGCACTATTAACTAAAAAAAAAAATGTGGAGGAGACTTAACCTCCACTCCAACTTCATGTATTTATAAATTAAGTAGCTTTTTATCTAATCTTTAAAAATACATATGAAATAATCATTTAATAGATGGCTCAGTGATAAGAATTTAAAATTAAAAGATTTGCTTTTCCTATAGTCTCAAGTTCGAATCCTATGATTACTAGTATGATGACCACTGGAGGCTTATATGGTCATTAACTTCAAGGCCCGTAAGATTAATCGAGGTATACGTAAGTTAGCCTAAACATCCATGTTAATTAACAAAAAAAAATACATATGAAATGATTTGTTTTAAAACAAAACAAACAATTAAAAAAATTAGATCAAAGTTGATGAGAGAAGCATGTCTTTCCTTGCTTCTCTTATAATCAATTAAAAAAATGTACACACATACACACATCAACAAAATCAAATAGATTCTTAGTCTTCATATATTTGCAAATTGGTTTGAAAACAAAAACCATTAAAAAAATATATATAAAAAAATCATTTAGTTCTTCACTAATTTTCTAAAATTAATTTTTAATTAATATCCTCTCTCTTCTTATAAAATTGTTTAGTTTAATTTTTTAGATAATAATTCATCTTTCAGACTATTTCTATAATTTCATAAGATATTATTGGAATTTATCTTTATTTTTTTCCTGTTAAATTTTAGATGGGTGAGTTGTTCTTCCATGATATGTTTATAAGAGCATAAATCATGTGTATCTAGCCATCAGAATTAACCTCTAAAATAAATAATATAAAATTAAAAGAAAAAATAACATAAAATATTTATATATACATTTTTCTTTTAGAGAAAAATTATTTTTTTTGCATTATTTTTTAATTAATATTAATAATTATTTACAATTTATTAGTTTATATATTTATTTTATTATGATATAATTTGAATTGAAAATTTTTATAATTTTAAAAAATGCACCGTACCAATGACTTTGAGTTAAAAATTAATTTAAAATCCCATTAGCAGCTTATCACGAAGCATTTTCTAGCATAGTTATTAAACCCGGACCAGCCCGGCAGGTCGATCCGTGACCCGGTCGACCCGGTGGCTAGTCCGATTTGGATTTATCAAAAGACCCGGTCGACCTGGCGGGTTGACCCATGACCCGGGCGACCCTGGCAAACCCGGGCAAGACCCGGGTGACTCTCCATGGCAAATTTGAGATCTTATTTGTCTGGATCTTTCTCGCCGCCTCCAGCCCCTCCAGGCACGACGAGCCTCACAATCTTCTTTACTAGGGGGACAAGGTCAGGCGATTTGAGATCTAGCTTCAAAAGACTTGAGAAAGGTTTCTCAAAGGACCACAAAAGCACTCATAACCCTTTGTGAAGGCATATATATAAGACAGCAGAGACATAGTCTGAAGCTCACTGTTCTTGCATCCAAGCCCAGAACCGAGTAAGAAAGTGATTGAAGAAAGAAAAGGCAAGCAATATCATGGCCAACCTGGAACAACAAATCCAGCCACAAAAAATGGATTACGCGTTGGCAAGAAAAAGAAGCAGTGGTTGCGAATAGTGAAGTATAGAGGATAAAAATGAAAAATGAATCAAGAATAATAGGAGCAGAAATAAACATAAAGGACAATAGCACAAGCATCCGAGAAAGCAAGCTGCCTTTGGATGAATATGACCAATTGCCGATGAGAGGCCACCTTTGGATGAGGATGACCAATTGCTGATGCAGAGTGGTGGAGGGGGTGTTGGTGGGTGGGATTGGGGTTGAAAATAATGGTTTTTTTTACTCTTTTTAATGAAACGGGAGCGGATTCCAGGGTTGTCATTTTCTTTATTTTTTAAATGTGGGTATTCTTTTATATTTTTTTATATATATTTTTTAGTTCATTAAATATTTTTTAAGTTTATTATATAAATATTAGAAAAATATTTTATTTACAATATACATGCCCTATATTCATATATGAATTTTTTTTTATGAAATATTAAAATTTAAAATTTATTTTTTAAAAATTTTCTGGGTTAACCCGAGTTGACCCATAAAACTCAGGATCCAGCTTCTTGACCGGGTTTGATAACTATATTTTCTAGTAATAATATTAAGACAGAAAACACGTGGATATAGGCAACATCAACACATACCTTTTCTGTTAATAATTACATGTTTGGAGTCTTGAGAGAATATTTTTGAAAGTGTAATTTGTTTGGAAATTTTGTAAAATAATATATTTTTTAAAAAATTATTTTTAATATTAATAAATTAAAATAATTTAAAAAACATTAAAATATTAATTTAAAACTAAAAAAATACGACCGAAAGGGATATACGCGGTTTTAGTTTTGGTAATTGCATGATTCATCTTTGTACTCTTCCCATTTTCTTATTATAGCACCTTTACTCTTATTTTTTTAATGGGGTCCTTAAATTCTCTGTTTTTTCTTAATGTGACCCTTCCGATGACATCCCGGTCAATTTCCCGGTCAGGAGTGGCTTGTGGCATGACATGTTAGCTAAAATCAAAATGTGAAAAAAAAAATATATTATGATAAAGGATTCAATGAAGTTTTAAAAAAAACAAAAAAAAATAAGATTTTAATTGAAAAAATGTTTCTTTATTTTATATTGAAATGCAATCGAGAGAGATTGGACAAACAGATTTGATTGTGATTGAGAATTTAAACAATACTTACAGCCGAGAAATTAACTGGAATCATCGGAGGGGTCAAATTAGGAAAATGAAGAGAGTAGAGGGATCACATTGAGAAAATATGAAAAGTACCTAAAGTATTAGAAGACCCTCCGAGACCAAGACGGGCGGCTATAAAAGACAATATTGGATAGAAGAGCTCAATAGTTTTTTGTTCGGTCATGGACTCCAATTCCCAACAACCAGGTTCCTTCTCTTCCCTTTATTTTCTCCATCTCATCACCGTAAGAATCACAGCTTTGAATTGGAGGATCAAGACAAGAATAACCCTTTATTTATCTGTTTAATTTTCTTCTAGAGGAATTAAATTATTTTCAATTGATGATTCTATTTCTAGCTCCCGTTTATATAGATTTGGAGAATCTGTAACTTTTGATTTACTTGCTGTTTTTTCTTTTCATGTCATGGGTAGTTTGTAATCTGTAATTCTTGTTGCAGGTAGTAGCCCTCCTCCTAAACCGTGGGAACGAGCGGGAACATCATCATCTGGCCCTACACCTTTTAAACCGCCATCCCCTGGAAGCACGAGTGACGTGGTTGAGGCATCTGGAACAACGAAACCGGGAGAAATTGTTCCTGCTACTGGTGGGAATACAGTTGCCACCGCAAATTCTTTTGGGAGACCTGTTCCCACTAGGCCCTGGGAGCAACAGAACGCTGGAACCATGTATTCGGGTATTTCGCCTTTCTTTCCTATGTTTGCAAGTGTGTGCAAATGGTAAACAAGTAATCTATGATTTATGTTAAATTCACAACAAATGATGTTGAATTCATGTGGGCCGTTGATTGAATCACAACGATGTACTTAATGGGAGTAATAGGGTCTTGGTATACTGAAGATTAAAATTAAAAGCTATATGATACGGATTAAAGGTGACTGCTGGGTTGGATAATAGCTTTGCTGCTTTATTTGACTAGTTTTATGTGTGGATATTGTTATTTTTGTGCAGGTTATAATAATGGGTACGGTACGGGAATGTATGGAAATTCCTATGGTGGAATGTATGGCTCTTCGTATGGTGGAGCTGGAGGGTATAGTGGTGGGATGTATGGGAACAGTTCATATAGAGGAGGTTATGGGGGGATGTATAATGGAGGCATGTACGGTGGCGGTCTTGTTGGCGGTCTTGGTGGCCCAATGGGTGGTTATGGAGTGGGCATGGGTCCTTGCGGTGATCAAGATCCAAATAATCCCTTTGGGGCTCCACCGTCACCTCCAAGCTTTTGGGTTTCTTTTCTTCGAGTTGTAAGGGATCTCTCCTTTTTCTTGTCTTTTTTTCTTCTTGTTGTTTTGGCTTTGATTTATGACCACAGACCACCACCAGATCAAATACCAGTACGTTTTGTAGAGAGGAAAAAGTTTGCTCTCAATAGCATTTATATGTTTCTTCTTGGGTCAATCCTTCAACTTAGCTTGTGATAGGCTGTTTGATGGAATCTGCTCTCATTATTTGATACCTCCAATGCCAAACAGTGGCTGTTAGAGCATGCTGCCCATAAAATAGTGGTGTACTTTATAACTTTGTCTCATTCACTATGCATTTATAAACATTTTTTCATTCTAAGGAATGGTGTTTGGCTTTCATAGATCTATAAAATGGCCCTTCACTGTGCTCCTATTCCTGGCCACGGTTGTAGAATAGAATTACAAGCCATTAAAATCCACAGGGATTGTTTGGTGCTATGGAAGTTTGCACAAAATGCATGTCTACAATTCTTTAATCTCACACTTGCAGAGTATTTCATCGAGAACCATCAGATGGACCATGATTGGTGTCTCTTAGTATTTGAAGGGCACTGTTCATTGTCTCCATATGTGCTGTCTTACGATACCAGCTTGACCATGTCTTTTACTCATAAACTATCTGGGATGCAAGAGTAGCTTTTTAGGTTAAAAAGAAAGAAGTAAATGCACCCGTTCATATTGAACTTAACATCTGATTTGTTATGTAAATTAGCAATGGTGACTTTATAGATAAATTATCATTTCTTAACCTGCTGTACCTTTCCATTGCAAGGTTCAATTGTTTGATGTTTTGTTATTTTGAACTGTACGACAGATGCAAGGTGTTGTGAATGTTTTTGGCCGGATATCATTCTTGATTGACCAGAACACCCAGGCATTCCACATGTTCATGTCTGCCCTTCTTCAGGTTAAGCTCGTTAAATGTCCACTTTTCCTTTCTCTGAAAATAGACTTGATATTACATAGTGAGCCCTCATGCACCTTCATTTTAGTTGTGCTTCATGACAATGTCCTCTCACAATGATTCATGAAATTGTCCCTTGCAGCTCTTTGATCGCACACTTTTCCTTTCTCTGAAAATAGACTTGATATTACATAGTGAGCCCTCATGCACCTTCATTTTAGTTGTGCTTCATGACAATGTCCTCTCACAATGATTCATGAAATTGTCCCTTGCAGCTCTTTGATCGCACGGGGTTATTGTATGGAGAGTTGGCTAGATTTGCTTTGAGATTGTTGGGAATCAAATCAAAGCCCCGGAAGGTTCAAGGGCCAGGACCTGATGGATTCCCTGTCCCCCACAACCCCCGTGGGAATCAGAACTACATTGAGGGGCCAAAGGCTGCTCCAAGTGGTGCATGGGATAATGTATGGGGAGACGGTACTAGCAACTGAGCATATTAAAACTATATCCGTTTTTCTTGAGAAATCACAAGATTCTAGAGCTGTATGATGGAGCAGTTCGGATAGAGGACATACCACTCCTACCTTTCTAGTTCCGGCCTGCTATGATGAAAATGCCGCTCCTACTTTTCCAGGTTGGGTTTGCTATGTGTCATTTGTTTGCTTGAAATAATCCTCTCTGGAAGACCTATTGTGTCCTCCACAAAACGTAAATCAAGGTCTTGCTGTATGTGCTAATTTTGTACCATAAAACCTAAAGTACTGAGAAGATATGGATACCACACCCCCATGATGTTAGAAAGAGATGGCTGATAATTTGTCTTGGTATCTTCAACTTTTCATTAATGCAATTTGAATAATGAATATAATCTGTTCCTCATTGCGTCATATACTTTGCAGTGAATCATGTGACACTTATAAATGGATGATGATTTCCCAAACCCAGAAGCATCTTTTCCATTACATGCTATTGCAACGCCATCCCCTGCCTGTCCAAGACTTTCCAGGGAAATATGTAGATTGTTTGCTTCTGCTAACCTGCAAGTCGGATAAATTTATTTTTAGCATAAAAATAATGTTCAAGAGTTGTCAACTTGTTTTTCAGGAGCAAAATTTTTTTTTATTATTTTAAAACTTAATGAATATTTTTAAAAAATATTAAGATAGTAATATGACAATATTAGATCGATTCTTGCTAATTATGTGACATGAGACATGAATCATGAGATCATAATAATTCTATAAAAAATAAATTATAAAATTATTTTTCAATTATTAAAACGCTAAAAGAATGAATTTTTTCTTATAAAAAAATATGTAATTAAAAAAAAATCTAAAAAAATCCAGTCAAGTTGGGTAAACTTTCCAAACTTGCAATTCTAGTCATGGGAACGAGGTAATTTTATGAAAATAAATGAAAAAAAAATTATAAAACTCAATTCCCAACAAATTCAATGTTGAATAACAAAATTAAAAAAAAAATTAACTAAAAAAAACATAAAAAAATATCCGAGTAAAAAATGGATTACTTGTCAATTCTACGTGTGTAATGAGACCGGGATAAACTAAAAAAAAAATGAAGTCCAACTCCCACCCAACATAACGTTGAGGATGAAATTAAAAAAATCAATTAAAAAAATGACCCAAAAAATAACCCAAGTCAATCCAAATTAATCTTTCAAACACACAACCCAGGTTAATGTTACAAGAATAACCCACAAAAAAAAATGAAGCCTAATTCATAACCAACCTAATATTCTTAATTTTGAAGGGTGATTTTTTTTTAAAAAAATCAATTTAAAACAAGGATAAAAAAAAAACTCGATTCAATTCAGGTTAATATACAAAACCTGCAATCTGAATCATGATACCGAGATAGCTTCTTAGAAAGTAAGTTGAAAGAAATTACGAAGCTTAATTTTAAACTAACTCATGTTTGAAGGATGCAATTAAAAAAAAAGAATTATATACAAAAAAATAATGATCAAATTTGATATCTAAAAATAAACGACAACTCACTTTGTTTTTTTTTTTTTTTGAGAGAATTAGACATGAAAATCAAGGACAAGAGAGAAGAAGGGAGAAAAGAAGAATGGGCTACCAAAGCCAAACTATTGCACTAACATCATCATGCGCCACCTTGGAAGCAAGAATTGCCGAGATAATTCAAACGGCATCAGGAAGGACATCTCCAAAGTTTGGTGGCCATCGCATGCGTTGTCCAATTGCAGTGGCCCGTCTCACAAGCTGACACATGGGTTACACGCACCAACCACTTCCTTTCTTTTCGTTTAATTCAATCCCTAAACACCTGTTTTGTTTTAATTTTGGTCTTTAAACCTTCAATTGTTCTAAATTAATGAAATCTAATTTTATTACGCTAAATGAGCATCAATCAAGAGCCAATATTTTTCTTCAACGCCACGATAACCCCATACAAAGTCAATTAAAATAAATTATCAAGCTCAATCCTAAACTAACCCAATTTCAAAGGATAAAGTAGAAAAGATAGTTAAAAATAAAAAAACTTTTGGCACTCATTACAATCCAATGTTTTTGTTCCTTGATCTATCATGAAAAATCTAAAACAATCATTGCCCCGTTTGTTTGTTGAAAATATTTTTTTTGAAAATGATTTTTATTTGAAAGTAAATTTCTAGAAAGTGAATTATTTCCTGATATTTAGTAGTGTCATGAAAAATAAGTTGCAAAACAGTTTTTAATATTTGGTTATGTCATGAAAAATGAGATAAAGAATAACTTATAAATGTTTTAATTTTTTTTTTAAGTGTAATATAATAAGTTATATATAAATGTATGATATAATAAATTATTTTTTTTTATATTTCATTCTTTTTATTATAAGTGGTCAAATAGATATATTTAATGTTAATATATATATATATATATTAAAAAATATAATTATGGAAAAATAATAATTTATTATATCATATATATATATATATATTAAATATAATATTATAGAAATATTACCTTGTTAAGTATTATAGAAATATATAGCTTATTTTAAATATAATATTTTTAAAACCTCGAAATATTTTTTTAGATTATGCAATATGTAGTTCCTCAGTTCCACACGGCTAACCTCATATCTAATTCAGGTTTGTACCTCAAACTCGCCACAAAATATTTACTAAATATTGTTGTGGATTTACTCATTTTAACATTTTAAAATCGCTTTTAAAAAAACTTGGATTTTTTAATTTTTTTACTTTGAATTTTAATATTTTCATATTATAATATAAAAAATAAAATTTTAAAAATAAAAAATATTATTTCAATATATTTCCAAAAAAAAGAGAGAGAGAGCAACGGTATACCAAACAAGATCGAAAACAAGCAATGAACCAAAAACACTATTGCAGACATTAAGTCTCTACCCTTTTTTCCAAATGCATTCGTCTTGGACTCATAGTTTCAACAAAGTCCACTGAGTGTGATCCCCAGTCCCCATAGCACATTCCCGATCCGTATTGTAACTGTAGATATAAAATGAAACTAACAGTCATATGATTGCGGGACACAAGAACACCGAATTCACATCCAGTTTAAATCTTCTAGCCACAGATATTTAACTATCAAAATAAGCAGCTAACCCACACTAAATTGCACCCAATGGTTTTCTCAAAAAAGTGCCATCCATTTTGTTGATCACGACAAAAGTTGCTGGCATCAGCCCTAATCAATCCGAGATAAAATTGGAAAATAACTATTCCTCATCTTACTAAAAAACCCACCAAAGTCTTGGTTTTGGATAAGCATAAATTCCTTCTGAATTTACTCATCATCTTCATCATCGTCAGCAGCAGAATTGAGAGCCTTCAACCTTTCAACCAACTTGGCCTTTCTTTCCTCGTAGGTCAGCTTCTTCAGGTTGTATCTGCAGAAAAAATCAAGACTGTAAACAACAAATCATGACGAACAAAATTAATCAATAGAGATATCCAGAATGGTCTTCATGAAAAGTTGTCACTAAAATACAGTCAACTAAAAGGAACAGTGCCAATGAGCCGCAGCTCAATTAGCATGTCACTGTCCCCATCCCCACAAGTCTCCTACTAAGCGAACAAAAAAAAAAAAAACTCATGGGCATTTCAAATTGGGTATCATGATTAATACAAGCAACACATTTATGCCATGAGTTTGTGCTAAAGAAGGGGGGTTGAGGGGGGAATCACACCTCTTGTGCTCCTTTGGAAGTTGCTTCTCACTCTTCTTTGCAGTGGGGTCTGCACGTATAGCAGCATGAACCTTCTTGTACAACTCCTCCATGTTATCAGGTTCAATGCCTCTCTTAATGTACTCACTGAAATGAGACTGATATTTCTCTGGCTCATCTTCCATCAGATTCTGAACAAGTTACCAATAAAATTAAAAGGAGAACAAATAGTCTTTACAGAGATGTGTCCTGCCTGTAATTAAGTTGCAGCAAAATCATACAATCTCCCTAGTTAGCAGACAAATAGGAACCTTACCCTCATATACGCAGCAACATGACCACCATAAATGTACTTGCGGTGAACCTCAGCATCAAGCTGTTTTCCATCCTTGTTGAATCCAGCAAACCTCTTGTCGCTATGAGGAATATCAAGTCCACCATCCAAAGCTCCCTAAATTTGAAAAGAATGCCAACGTCCCGTTATTAATTGGTTTGTATCCTCAAGGCAACAGAAGTAACAAGATCTCCACGTTTGTAAACAAGTTCATAAATTATTTGGACAGACATGACCAAGAATATAAGGACCCAGATGAAATTGTCTACTAAATTTTGTTTTCACGGCTACAGATTTAATTAAAGAGTTGACCCATTTTTTCACAATTACAACCGATAGAAGAGCATTACTGATCTGCGAGGAAAAAAAAGTTGGCAAAATATAAGGAAGAGTGGGGAGTGCCCAAAACAGATATTTGAATGAATTTGTTTTCCTCTGGCTTTGCTTTAAGCTGAACTACATGACAAGAATACCGCATACCTTAAGAGCACCAAAAACACGATTCCCAGTTGTTGTCCTCACGAGACCAACATCAAGGAGAGCACGGAAAGGCCTTCTGCTATCTGCTGGTTCAACAGAATAATCTTCTCCCGTTGCCTGTGCACAGGAAGAATACATATCTTACAATCCACCCAAGTAGAATAGAACGATTTTCATATTGATAAACCACTGTGAATCAGCCATTTACCTCAACATTTCCTTCATACTCCTCATCCATCTCAAGCTTTTTCAGAACTCGACGGGCTAAGAGAAGCCCGGTACAGTAAGCTGGAATGTAGCAGAAGCAATTAGAGAACCTGATTGTGAGAAACAAAGACCTCAAGTATTCTGAGACAGATTGTTATACCTGCTGCGTAATTTGTGAGACCCACTTCAAGGCCGTAGCGGGGTAGCTCATGGGAATAGGCAGCTGCAACAACAATATCACCTGCCATGCTAGCATGTATGATTTGTGCAGTTACATCTTTGTTAGTCTAATATGGGTGTTAAGGTGTAAACATTAGAAAGGGGAATAAATAAATAACCTATTAGAACAAGATATCCAACAGAAATAGCAAAAAAAGAAAAACCGAAAACAAATTGATAATGTAAAATTAGAAACTGGATACAAATCGCATAACAAAACGGTATTTTGGAGTGTTGTATTTGTTTTTGTCCTGGTTGATAAGACGTATCCTCGCCCTGTAGTCTGTCTTGCCCTCTGCACAATTCAAACAGATGTTTATGTCAAGAAAGATGCAGCCAAAAGATGGAAATCCATCTGAAATAAGTGAAAAAACCACCTCGTCTTCTCTTGAATTTCACTTGAAAACGCTTGTAGTAAGCTCTCGACTTTTGGGCTTTGGCAAATGCCTGTTATAAGCAATCAACATTATCACAGCCAATACTTGATCACTTAACAAGCACTCAAAAACATTCTATTACATATACGTTTATATTGGTACACCATCGTTAAGAAAAGTTTCATGGTATCATCACAACAGTCGAGTAGGAAGAAGAACCTCAAGAAGAACAAAAATGATCACAACATGAATCAAATATAGAAAAACTTTACTATCTCGTTGTCAATAATTCATACACCATCCCCTAAAATACGACTTGAACAGCTTGTTTGCCAAACTTCAACTCGTTATACAATAACAATAATCACTCAACTGGGCATAAGCCAACCATTTCACTCCATCAGTTCAGTTTTTCTAGTACATGAAACCAGAGCAACAAGCCATGCTAAGCAAGAATAAATAGCAAACGATCTAAGATGAAAGAATAAAGAAAAAGCAAAACCGAGAATGAAATCTTTAGATAACAGCAAGAAAAGCAAGAAGAACGATAAGATAGGTTGCTAAATCAAGGCATTGACTTACCATTGGTGATGCTCAGTTTAGCAGCAGAGCCTGCTTCAGAGGGGGGGGAAAACGAGGGAGTAGTAGAAAGGTGCTGCTGCTAAAATACTAGTAAAAACCCTAGTGTCTAAGCGATGCAAATCAACGGCCACGATTTGTTTATGATAAATCGGGTACGGCTTAGGGTTTCCAGTTTATTGAAAACAACAAATCAATCCCTTGGTTATCACTTTATTTTCAACCGGGTTCCGAACAATACCTAATAGCCCGCTTAGAAATGTTGTTAATCCATATTTAAAAAAAAATTAAATTTTTTTTAATTAAAAATTAAATTTTTTTATATTTTTTAAATTATTTTGATATGATGATAAAAAATAAAAAAAATATCATTTTAATATATTTTGATATTAAAAATATTTTAAAAAACAATCGCAACCACACTTTAAAATAAGCTCTAAAAACCTTTCACCATCATTTTTAATTAATTTTAGTCAAAATTTATTATTATTATTACTATTATTATTACTCCTACATTAATATATATATATATATATATTTTGATGATTTCTCCTATAATTTGTGTTTTAGTGATTAATTTTGTTATTAAATCATCAATACTTCATAGAATTAATATTATTGACGAATGTCTCTAGATCTAAAGTTGTAATGAATACTGGTTTGCTTTCAATCAAACCACAAAAATCAAAATAAAATGGTACTTTCAGTAGATCAAAATGTTTTTCATTTTTTAATCCTAATTTTTTACTCCATTCTCATTTTTTATTTTTCAATACAAAATTAAAAAACTTGCTCATTTCTTAAAATTTCTATGCATATTTTCAAATGTGTTTACACTATATTGTTTCTATTTAAAGAAAAATAGAAAAATGAAAATCATGTTCAAATTAAATTTGTTTCTTAAAATATTATTTATATTTTGACATAAACAAATATTTTATTTTTTCATCTTGAGAGTGTTGTCTATTTTTTATTGATTTATCTTTATTTAGAGAAAAAAAATTAACTTTATTAAATTGAATGAAATGCAAGAATAAACACAACAACAATAAAAATATTTTCACATTTATTAATAATAAAATTTGATTGTATTATATAAATTAAGATACAATAAAATTAAAAACCAAAAAACAATACTCGATTAGCTTGATATACTAAATTGGATCATTTCATTTTAAATTATCCCTACCATTAACTTCAAGTTTAATACAAGCAACATATGCAAACCAATTAAGAATACCATCATCCTTTACTATTTTTTTTTTAGATTAACGTGGATGTCCAAGTCAGTTTACGCGCACCTCAACTAATCCCATAAGGATCCTTTACTATTTTATTGCATATATAAGTTTCTTTTTATTTTATTGCTTTATTACCGTATCGATGAAGTTGTACAAACTTCACATATGAATTGGCTTTTAGGGCTACGTTATAAGTTGTGGTGACTCGGCTTGAATGTCTTTAGGTTAGATACAGTCTATAAAATCAATTGCTTTTCAAAACAAATAATACTTTGATGCTTAAATAATATACAAAAAAAATAATGCACTAGAAAATAGAAAATAATACGAGAGTCTAAAAAAAATTGTGTGTTCCATTTATAAATGAACTTGTGTGACTTGAATTTATTATAAGTTTGAGTTCACCTGGAGTTTCTTACATGGTGACCAACATATTTTATAGATTTTAGTCATGTCGCCTCACCTCGTGAAGTGTGGCATCATAGGTAACTCATGGTGAGCAAAAAGTGGTGTTGCAGGTATCTTGGCGTGTAGAATTATAAGTGCCTCGTGGTGAGTGAGTGGAGAAAAATGAATATTATTGGTGGAGAGGTTGGTACTTTTCAATGGTTTATAGTGTTTGTTGTGCATTGGTAGAGAAGTGTGGGCAAAAAATAATCATTAGTGAGAAAAAAATGATATTTGATAACAGCCAATGCTTTAGCACTGATTGTGGTCAGAGATGTGGTTAGGAGCTATGAAAAGTTAGGTGATCGTGGATGGATCCCTTAGTGTTTCTTTTGGATGCCCTAGGCCTATTAAAAGATCGACGACAATTGAGAGATTTTTTTCTGTATAGATGGAAACAAAGGTGTTCTTATCTAGTTACGTTCACTTTCTCTATTCAAGTATGTTTTTTCATCACCCATTTTATATTAAGAAGAGTCTGATCAGGGAGACTATAAAATCATTCTTATAAAAAATAGTTGTAAACCCCACTAGTTAGGGCTTCAATGACAACAATTTTTTCATGTTAAGTATTTTCTCGTTAAACCTACAAAGATTTACTTCGGTACTTTCATCTTTTTGTTATGTGATGGAAAGAGCTTGGTGACACTTTTTTTTACTGGTATGCTTATACTAAAATGAGAAATGAGTTTCACGCATAAATCATGAAGGTCAATGATAAAGCCAATCTTAAGTTGATGATACCATATCCGAGCATATCCACAAAATATTGTTGGGAGAATTTCACACATAACATCATTGTTTTGTGTTACAAGCTCTAAAATATTTATCAAGTTTTATATGTACACTTTTGGGTCTATAAGACTATCATAGTTTTTCAAGTTAGCCTTCGTGGAGACCCAATCTTTAAAGAGATTTATGTGCAAATATTCATGATAATGTGTAGAATTTCCTACTTGGTAGAGGTGGCGATATTCAATTTTAGAAACTTGTGTAGTTACTAATCTCACCTTACGTCTAAGTATTTTTTTATTAAAAGCATACGAGCGAGATTCAAAATGAGATTGATGGCGTTAAGCATTTATTAAGGAGCTTTCCTGATAACAATAATGAATTTTTAGGTGAGTTGGAGTATAAATGTTCTTATATCTACTTGTTAGCACATTGATATGTTATGTTCCTTTAAGGAATTAGAGTTGTCTTTGTGCATCAAGTGGTGCGCATAATGGAGCTAGCTATTGTGTTTTTTCATTAAGTGAATAAAAGAGTGTGAAGTTGTTTTCTGTATAACTAAAATAACATTGTTGAGTATGTTGATGAGTGAGTTAATGGAGATCTAGAAGAGCTAGAGATCTATATTGAATTGGATGTATTGAAATATCCATTTGTCATTGATTATTGTACCTTTCCAAAGAGACTTGTAGTTAGGGTTGAGTAAAAAAACTGAAAAACTAATTAAACCGAGAAAACCAGAAAAAAATAACCAAAAAAACCGAACTATGAAAAAAAACTGATTAAACCAATTAGAATTTTGAAAAAACCGACTGGTTCTAGAAGCCTAAAACCAAAAAAACCGAACAGAATTGAACCCAAACCAGAAAAAACCGAGCCAAACCAGTTTGAACCGGTTTTGTTCTAAAAACAGAATCGAAACTGGTCGGTTTGGACCGGTTTTGGTTTTTTTTAAATTTTGGTTTAGTTATTTTTTTTTGATAAAAACTAAACCGAATAAAAAATAATCACTCCCTAGCTTTGAACATGATGAAGTAGAAGAAAAACTCATATAGATTTAAGGCTTAAGGATTTCATTGCTTTTCTAGTGTATCTTATTTACAAATTTCATAAATTAATCCATCTTAATTTAATATATTATTATTTTAATAATTTGTTAAAAACTCATCTTAAAACCTTTTTATGTTATTTTTTTTTAATATGATTGGTAAACGTGAGAATTAACCAAGTTAATTAGTATTCTTTACTAAACAAAGTTAAAGTATTGAAGCTGAAGGAAGGAGGGAAAGGCTTTTACCCTTTTTAACCTTAAAAAAAAAAAAAACAAAGAGAAGGAGAGAAAATTAGCTAAATACAAAGCCATGAAAATGAAAAAATTATGTTATTAATTGTAATTTAAAATATTTTTTATTTAGAAATATATTGAAATAATAATTTTTTTGAAAAATTATTTTTAAAATTAGTATATCAAAAACAATTTGAAAACATATATAAAATTTTTTTTTAGCAAATAGAAAAAATCTTGAAATTTAAGAGAATATTATTTCAATCACGTTCTCAAATAAAGCCGAAAATAATAAACACAAGCAAGACAAGATAAAATATGAAATGATAATAAAATTATATCTATAGTGATATATATATATATATGTGTGTGTGTGTATTACTTAATTGATAAAAAAAATATGAATATTTTTATATATTATTATTAAATTTATATATTAAAAAATAATAATTAAATATTTTTTTAATTTTAATTTATGTTAAAAGTTGAAATTAATAATAATATAATAAATTTAGTTATAAAATCTACATCAAGCGGCTTGATAGATCATTCAAAACACGTAATTAATTTGAGGCTTAGATTTAAGAAAATTTTTTTTAACTGATTTAACTTAATTAAGAACTTGGGTTCATCTATAATATGATAAACTCGAGGTAAAATTCTAATAAAAAATTCATTGAATATTTTTAAGATTTTTTTTATTAAAATAAAATCAATTTAATATTTTTAAAATTTATTTGCTAACCCACCCTGTTATCAAGCCTAGCCTTTGTGATTTCAACCATTTTGGAATGATAACCTTTACCTCCTCGGAAATACAAAATGTCCCTCTTTTTTTTTTTTTTTTAATTTATTGTCCCAGAGTTGAATCTTCTGAGCAGCTAACCGGTCACCAACGCCAAAAGTCGAGAGTGTTTGCAACAAAAGACACGAGGAGAGGAGAGGAGAGGAGAGGAGCTTCAGATTCCTTGGATCAAAACCTCTCCATCCATCCCATGAATCTTAACTAACTGAACAACAACGATAAAAAATCCATTACCACAACTGCCAACGCTGCTGCTGCTCCTCCTCAAGTTGTCAGATAATCAAAATGGGATTCCAGGAATGATAAAATTCTGATCATCAAAACGAGGATA
>Ga0325410_1003290_pt1 | contig 18221 bp, 8 predicted proteins | sample PopdelMetagenome_16_FD_206182 | JGI IMG/M metagenome (GOLD analysis project Ga0325410, IMG submission 206182) | Populus deltoides microbial communities from Bellville, Georgia, United States - Xylem-PdIQD-R3 | ecosystem: Host-associated > Plants > Phyllosphere > Stem > Wood/Secondary xylem... | reverse complement strand
CTTGATTTGTTGTTAACATAAGTTATAATCATAAATGCCTGACAACATTTACAAGTATTAGCATTATTCGAATAAGATAACTAATGTAATCATGTTAACAATTTATAATCTGATTGGAACCTCCTTTGTGTGTGGTTTTCAATTGAATAATAAGAGTTTATACTATACTTGTTTGAAATACCATTAGTGGATCCTCTAACCTTGACATTTGTTGTTATCATTGTTTAATCCTTACGTTAATCTTCCATCTCAAGTTCTCATCAACTTCTTCTTATTATTATCATTATTAATAGTATTATTGGTATTGTTATTATTATTACTACTACTACTACTACTACTATTATTATTAGTATTACTACTACTACTACTACTACTAGTATCATTATTATAGTTATTGTTATTATTATTGTTATTGTTATTGTTGTTACTATTGTTGCTTATAATTTATACAATTAACCTCCCTGTGGTTCGACCCCGGTCTTGTCGGGTTATTTATTACTTCGACACTCCTGAACTTGAAAGAAGACATCAATCTTTTGGTCGTGTCAGTGCCCTGTTGAATAAGCAAGTGTGAATAGGCGTTGAAATGAATTATATTTCTTATTAATGTGCAATGTTAAGAATTAATTTTTCTTCCTACTTGAAAATTAATATCTTGATTATGTATTTATTTTATTAATGATTTATTTAATTTTTTTTTTTTGGAAAACTCATGATTGTATAATGTAATTTAATTGTAATTATTTGAATAATTCATTTATTTCATTTAAGTTTGATGTGTACTATTATAATTATTTGCTCGAATTGTTTATTAAAAAATGGTACCATGATGAGAAAGTCCTCAATTATAGGACGAATGCGAAATTTTAATAATTTAAAAATGTAGATAAAAAAATTGATAATTTGATATCTAAAAATATAGGGAAAATTCTACAATATTAAAAAAAAAGAATTTAGGATTGTTACATCCTCTCTCTCTATATATATATAGAGAGAGAGAGAGAAATGTAGGCAGTCAAATTAGCAAGTTTTGTCCAAACACGTAACCTATTTAGAATGCAACACAAATCCATGAACAAATAGACAGGTATCCGTAATTTGTGCAAGTCTTTGTAATTACCTTATATAATTTTAGGTTATTGTAATTTATAGATAATATAATATAAAAAAACAAAACCACCATAAATCATTAGACTATGATACCGATTAATGTTGGCAACAAATAATAATAAAGTTTGTTACAAGTTAAAACATTGAAAAATCAAGAATATTATGACTATGAAAAAACACCTAAAATATTCTATTTTTATTTATCAAAGTCTTTGCTTGTCAAAACAATTATAAACTTTTATATAAAAAAACTAAAAATTCTATTAATACTAAATGGAAAAATTATTCTCTTCAAATAGAAAAAACAAGAAAAACCTAATAATATTGAATAGAAAATAAAAAAATAAAATGAATTAATAAAATATTTATTTTTTCTAAAACATAGCCTCTAATATTGCATGGGAGAGCCTATCCCTCTAGATATATCGGTGCAATAAGAAGATGAATTGTCATGAATAATTATGTTTTTATTCCTGAAATAATCATCTAGCTGTTAAGGAGATTTAAATAGAAATAATAAAAAAAAACTATTTCTTTATTCATGAATAAATAGGCAGGTGTCCCCAATTTGTGCAAGTCTCTTTTCCTTTCTTAATATTTACCTTGTATAATTTTAAATTATTATAATTTATAGATAATATGATATAGAAAAAAAAGGTATGTAATTCACTAAAATATACATTTTCATTATTAGTCCCATGAGCTTGCCTATATAACATTATAATAAGATAACCTATCCTTATTCATTGCATAAAGAAACAAGTAATTGGCATTTGCATATCTATAAGGTATTTTTATAGCAAAGAAAGAGCGATGGAAAAGTCTTCATTCAAGTTAACATACTTGATCGTTGCACTCTTAATCATTGTTTCTAATTACTATTATATATTTCATTCTAATATTCACACAAACAAATATTATTCTATGCCTTTCATTTAAAAAAAACAAAATATTGTGAACAAAATATCATTGTTTGTCAGGTTCACATGTAGGAGAAGCAAGAAGCACCGTGATCGATTACATTGCGCTGCAACAATGCAAGAAATGTTTGTGTAATAAGTGTGCTTGTAAGCTTCAATCCTCCTTAAGCGATGCCATCATCGGAGCTCAAGTAGAAAAACTAGGACATTGTTTAAAAGGACCTCTATACATGCCAGTGCCGTAAGCAAATAAATTGTCACAAATAATGTTTTTATTTTAAAAAATAATAATCTGGTTATTAAAAAGATTTAAAGAGAGATGATAAAAATATTACCTCTTTAATAATAATCTATAATATTTACTAATGGGCGCCCCCCCCCCCCCAGTAATTTCATCTCAAAAATAGATAATCATTTTTTTCATCTTCTTCTTTAATCATTAATTTGATTTTTTTAGACGAATTGCAGCACCAATCTTTTCCCTGGTTAATTAACTAAAGGTAAAGGAAGAGAAATCGTTTAAACTTCCAATGAATGGAGTGTTATTATCAACTAGAAAATGACAATATCATTCACTTATTATTTTCAGCGTTGGAGGCTGGAATTTTTGTCTGTAAAGTAGCGACCAAAACACTCCATCAAGTCACATCCACTCGTCATTTATCTCCTAGCCAAAAATAGTCTTTCTTGGGACCGTTTATCAGCCAATAAATCAATGTTTCTCCATCGTCTTTTTGTCTTGAATGAGTTTCTCCAAAATTACCGAAGAACTTGGGTGGGATACTGAAAAATTATCAAATTTCTGAAGAAAATGTTGGGTTTAGGTGAATTCCCTAAACCCGTCATGGATGGAAAATATTAGATTCAAGCATGCCGCTGGGATTTATGGTTGTTGGCTGAGACACGGAGCTGTAGCCCAAAAAATATAGTAAGGGTATTGAATTGCATGCCTAGCATATAGGGTGTTGGACAGTACTATGCCTAGTGTAAACCTATATTTTTATGCGAGAGATTTCAGATTTTATTAGAGGTTTCTGTAGCCATTAAATTTGAGTTTGTGAACAGATAATTTTGATATATTAATACAAGTTTGACTGTTAGCGGAATTTTTCAAAGATAAATGCAAAGAAATAAAAGATAACTCTCATATACACCACCATGAGCGGATGTCAAGATTTTATTAATATTCTTTTAAGTAGTTCTATATAAAAAAAATTATAAATCTTGATTGAGTTATCAAAAAATTCTAAAAATTTATGTTGAGCTTTTTATATGTTACCGATTCGACAGAAGCAGAATAGAAAAAGAAAGAAAAGAAAAGACGAGAGAGAAAGAGTGAAAAGTAAGGGAAAAACATAAAAAAAAAATCAAAGGAGAAATTGAGAGGAAGAAAAAATTTAATTATTTTGTTTTCTAGTTGACATAATTATCTCAGTTGAGGGGTTGTTACAATATCAATTCAGATTCAATTATAAATAAATTATATTCCACAAAATATCAAAAGATATAACTTCAATACTTTAATTATATGTACTTTTAAATTTATTTTTTAATATTTTAAATAGTGTATTTGAAATTTATTTTTTTAATATTTTAAATAGTATATTTGAATTAAAATTTTATTGTTAACTTTAAAAATTTATATATATATAAATTAATAATTAATTTTTTTAAAAATTTATATATTTATTTAATAGTACACGAATGCAAAAATTACTGAAACCCCCTTGGACACCAACATCTTCAACAAAGGTGGCTTCTCCATGGTTCCAGTGGATGGTCCCATAAAGATTCAACATTGACTACCATCCATCCACTTCTCTTCCTTCTATTATTTCCTCCTCTTGCATACTGTTCTTCATCTTCCTTAGAATTTACTACCTTGTCCCGACCATGTTAGCTTCCTCTGTCATGTTAACAGATCTCTGCGATTTTGTGGAGAATCCAGATGGCTCACTCACTAGAAACAGCCCATTTCCTGACGTACCACCAACAGAAGAAATAACTCCAGGCTCCAAAGAACTTTCGCTCTCGAAAGACATCCCTCTAAACCCCAACAACAAAACATTTCTGCGTTTATTTCGCCCTCTAAATCCCCCTCAAAACACCAAACTCCCTCTCATTATTTACTATCATGGAGGTGGCTTTGTTCTTTACAGTGCTGCAACTCTTGTTTTCCATCAAATATGCAGTGACATGGCTTCACAGTTCCCCGCTCTCGTCCTGTCTGTTGACTATCGTCTTGCCCCTGAACATCGCCTTCCCGCTGCATATGAAGATGCTATGGAGTCTATCAAGTGGGTCCAAAACCAAGTTTTGGATATCAACGGCCCTTCTTGTGAACCTTGGTTTAAAGAATACCTTGATTTTTCAAGGTGTTTCTTGATGGGCATGAGTGCTGGTGGCAATATTGCTTACCATGCAAACTTGCTTGCCTTGAATATTGATATCAAACCCTTGAAAATCATTGGTTTGATATTGAATGTCCCCTATTTTTCTGCTGTCACCAGGACTGAATCAGAGAAGAGGTTGATCGATGATCCGGTTTTGCCATTGGCTATTAGTGATAGGATGTGGGCTCTGTCTTTGCCTGAAGATACCGATCGTGATCATGAGTATTGCAATCCCATTGTTGGCGGGTCTCTTGAAAAGAACAAAATCAAACGGCTGCCAAGGTGTTTCTTTAGAGGATACGGTGGGGATCCACTTGTTGACAAGCAAAAGGAACTGGTGAAGATGTTAGAGTCGCGTGGAGTGGACGTGGTTGCGAGGTTTGATGAGGATGGCTTCCATGGTGTGGAGGTTTTTGATCCTGCAAAAGCCAAGGCTTTCTATGACTATGTTAAAGAATTTGTTTACACAACTGTTTAATGATCATAGTGTTGGCTACGTACATCAACCGGAAGTAAGGTGTCTGGTTTGATCAGTACTGTTTGTCCTGATTATATGTAAGTCGCTTGATCACACATGAACCCTTCCGGTGTGTGAGAATAACACTGGTGCTGTCGAAACCACCCATGATAGCTTTGTAATGGAGTTGCCTTTTCTTGTAATAAATTTTGTATAGAAAAGCAATAATAATATTATCATTGAAAATAATATAAACTCCATCTTTAAATTTAAAGTTTTTTTTAATTAAAATAGTTATTTGATATGATTTTAAAACTTTAATATAATGGTTTAACAAAGTTTAATATGATATCATTTAATATGAGGTCTCCTATCAAATCATGAACAAGAACGATTCAAGAAAGAAAAACAAAGGGGAAGAAGATGGGTGGAAGAAGAAGGATAGGTTTTTTTTTTAATGGCAGATTGTAATATTTAAGTTTTTTATTCAATGAAAATTTATAATATTGAATATAAGAGCTCGTAAGTCATTAAATAAAAAAATAATAACAAATCTGTAAATAATCAAATAATTTTTATTGGTTTTTTTAACATGCTTGTTATAGGATATAAATTATTATGCATACATCAAAGTTTACGATGTAAATTGTAATTTTAAAAAACTCGATAAACATATGCAATTTTAACTAAATTATAGAAAGTTAGGGGCAATTTTCCAAAAATATTACTAAGAGTGTGAGTTCTTATAGAAGGTTTGAACTTTATTAATCAAACTAAAGGTGGCATGTTGACGATATTATCAGAGAAAGAAAGGGAAATTATAGTGATGGAATGAATGAGAATATATAGTGAAGGTTTTGCTGAGAATGAGACTAATTTTAATATTGATTTTAATTTGTCTATATATTGCTTTGCCCTATATATGAGAAATATGAGATATTAATTTGAAATAAATAAAAGAAATACTTAATGAATCTTGTTAGCATCAAATATATAGATTGTAATTAAAAGAAAAAACATTTTTATTAACAACCAAATGATTATTTCTGAAATGAAAACATAGTTATTCATTAAAATTTATTTGCTTGTCGCACCAACATATTTAGACTAGAGGTGCTTTTAATCAATGTTCTAGTTCTTGAGCTCCAATGATGGCATCACTTAAGATGGATGGGATTTTACAAGCACATCTCTTGTTGGACTGACAATAACAAGTATCACACCAGCATTTCTCCCCTACACAGTCTGTATCTGTACTGCAACGAAATGTAATCACCAGGCCTCTTGCTTCTCCTACATGCGAACCTGACATCATTGTTTGTGTGCTTAGTAGAATGAAATAAATAAGAAGCACTGATTAACAAGAAGCAATGATTAAGAGTATAACTAAGTAAGTTAACTATGAAAACGCTTGAGTGATATTTGTAAAAGCCAATTACTTTTAAAAAAAAATGAATTGTAATGTTATATAGGTGAGGCTATGCTACTTATAATGGGAAGGTGTATCTCGCTGGATTATATATATTTGTCCCTTAGATTTTTTCCATTAAAGGTGTGCTTGCTTCTTACCATAAATGATGGATTAATTTACTTATATTTTTCATTAGATTGGATTGTTTCCTATCAAATCCCTTAAGATTCATCTGGTTATTGGATTAGGTTAGTTATTACTGGCTAAGGTGCCTATATATGTGAGAAATGATTGTTTGGTTAGTAAATCTCATATCTTAGCAAAAACATATCCTAACTCAATAGTTATCTCAACTTAAAAACTAAAATTATTAGGTGAGGTCTCAAAAGATAATTTATTTTTTCTCTCTCATAAGAGATATCTCAATTTCACCACTAAAGTTTGGTCTATATAACTAACCCCCGCTAACTTTTCTTGTAATATCAATTTCACCTATATGAATCATCTCATAACCTAATTTTTTACCAATGTATTCAAAATATCATTTTTATATTTTTGACATCTTTACAAAAAATCAAAATTCAAAAATAAGTTTTTGATACATTTCATCTAATGATTCGTCCATTTCATAATTATTGATTAATTTCTTGATCGAATTGACGTTGATGTTGTGTTTTGAAAAAAAATAGAGAGTAAAATGGATAAAGGGACCAAAGTGAACAGCAAGAAAAAAGGGACCAAAATAAAATTAAGTTGTTTAAGGACCAAGCAATTAAAAAAATAACAAAATTATGACATATAAATACAAGAGGAATCTTGCAAGAGAAGAGGGGACTTGAGAAAGCCTAGCCACCATTGCTATGGAGAGTGAGTTGAAAACATAAGAGAGAGAGAGAGAGGCCACTTTAATAAAAATTAAAATAAATAAATAAAATCTAATTTCCATCCTAAAGACACAAACATAGTAACCATTTTCAAAAACTAACAACACTCATTCTAATCTCTTTCTCCTTCATTGTCTCTCCCTCGAGAAAGAAAAAAAAAGAGACAGTGCACCAACCAACTCTCTCTCATCACCTTTGTTCTTACCTATTTTTGGATCCCCATGTAAAAAAGAAGAAAATACAAAAAATAAAAAAATATATATTCAGAAGAAAACAAAAAAAAATCAGTGAGAAGAATTGGTTGTGGAAGTTCAAAAATACAAAGATTAAAATTTAACAGTATATTGTTGACTGATGAGAGCCTTGTTGACAAAGAAAACTTAATTTGAGAAAGAAATGTTCAAAATCAGAGGTTTATTGACTCAATTAATTGGAAGAAATTAAAGTTTTAGGGTCAAATTATAATTTTTTAGAGTTGATTTGGTCAAATCAAGGGCTTAATTGCATAGATATTGAAGTTTTATGGCCAATTAGAGACTTAATTGAAGAAATCCAAAACCAATGACCAAACTGGAAAAAAGGAGCGTCAATGGAAGGGTTGGAATTAACGGAATCAGGGGTTAAATTGAAAAAATTAAAAGTTTATGGATAAATTGAGGGTCAAATTGCATAAATCCAAGACCAATGATCAAATTGAATGATGCAGCCAAATTTAGGGCTGACATCCGATTTTGGCAGGGATACAATTGAATTGATTCTTAAAATAAAAATTACAACTAAGAACTTGATTGAACAATTCATAGATTGAGGATTGATTTAGAAATTGACAAAGTCTTGGCGCCATTTCCTTTTAAATGAAACAACGTGTTGTTTCATCCACCTTTAAAAAAAAAAAAAACCAAAACAGTGTTGTTTTAAAAGGCACTATATATTTTCTTCTTTGCTAATGTGCAAAGGTAGGGGAAGAAAGTTTTTCTTCCCTTACAATGCTGCTCCTCTCCCTCTTTCTCCTAAAAACCCCAAAACCAAAAACCTTGACTTGCTAAGATAAAAAAAAAAAAAACACAAAAGGGATTAGCCCTGGGGTGGCTGCCCAGCAATTGCCCGACCTCCTTACCCCTATGCCATGATTGGATAGGGGTAGTAGTTGTCGCTCCCCCTTTCACCATTATAAACAGCGGGGGAGAAAGACAGAAAAAAAAGGGGGGAATTTTAAAGGGAACGAGAGAGATTGAAGGAAGAAACAGGGGAGAAAGATGAAAAAAACAAAACAGAGAGACACATTATCGAGAGAAGAACATGACTAGAGAAAGAAGAGATTACAGGAAAAATGAAAAACAGGAAAGATGAGGGGATTGGCACGCCACTTTTAGGGAGTTTCAAAGGTAAAAAGAAAGCAGAAAGAAAATAAGGAAGAGACAAAAAGGAGAGAATAAAGAAATACAGAGAGGAGAGAACTTAAAAAAATAACACAAGAGGAACGAAAGAGAGGAAGAAAACCAGGAAAGGGCAGAAGGGAAGAGAAGAAGAGCCACAACAACTGCCACTGTTATTTGCCACGAACCACAGTTGTTCTTCCCCTTCACCACTACTAGCATCATCGTGAGCCACTGCAGGTTAGCCTTCCTCCCCTCCCTTTTCTTCTTTTTCTTTTTCTTCTTCTTCATCGCCCCAACTACTCCACTATTCTATTCTGCAAGTGAACAGGCTCTCTCACACAATCTTCCACCATGACTAGCACACCTTTCCATCAACAACCCCCCCTTTCTAATCCCGACAACATCAAATATGGTAATTTCCCACAACCCCATGCAAAAGCAAACAAACTCAACACCACAACCTCCATACTCCATCCATTCATAGTAGTGTCACAACAACAAATCCCTATCAACTAGAAAATGACAATATCCACATGGAGATAAGAGATGAGATTTTGCATGAACGTAAATACTAAAAAAATCCACTCGGAGATATTATCCAATATTTTCAACCTTGGAGGCTGGAAGTTTTGTCTCTAAAGTAGTGACCAAAACACTCCATCAAGGCACATCCACTAGTCATTTATCTCCTAGCCAAAAATAGTCTTTCTTGGGACCGTTTATCAGCCAATAAATCAATGTTTCTCCATCGTCTTTTTGTCTTGAATGAGTTTTTGTTAACGATGATGTGTAAAATAGTTTGATATATTTTTTCTAACTAAGAAGATTGATAATTAGTAGTTGATTCGGTAAATCAAGATGACTTATAGTTAATAATTGAAAAAATTACTGAAGAACTTGCGTGGGATGCTGAAATATTACCAAATTTCTGAAGAAAATGTTGGGTTTAGGTGAATTCCCTAAACCCGTCATGGATGGAAAATGTTAGATTCAAGTATGCTGCTGGGATTTATGGTTGTTGGCTGAGACATGGAGCTGGAGCCCAAAAAATATAGGAAGGGTATTGAATTGCATGCCTAGCATCTAGGGTGCTGGATAGTACTATGCCTAGCGTAAACCTATAATTTTATGCGAGAGATTTTAGGTTTTATTCGAGGTTTCTGTAGCCATTAAATTTGAGTTTGTGAATAGATAATTTTGATATATTAATACAAGTTTGACTGTTAGTGGAATTTTTCAAAGATAAATAAAAAGATAACTTGACCAACATGAGCGGAGGCATCTGAAAGGTTGGGTGTGTTGTGATTCAGGTAAAGATTTTATTAATATTTTTTAATTAGTTTTATATAAAAAAAATTTATAATTTTTAATTGAGTTATTAAATTTTAAAAAAAAATTTATGTGGAGTCTTATGATATGATGCTTTAGTTTAAGTTAAAATTTCAGAATTTTTGAAGAAATTATCACAATTTAACCAGTTTTATGTTATTATACATAATTTTCAATCTGACCATTAGATTGAGCTGAAATTTTACGAGTGATCTTAAAATATATTGAATAAAATCTACTTAAAATTTTAGGATGAACAGAGCTTAGTAGTGCTAATAATAAAAAAAGAACCGTCAAATAAAAGCAAAATGACTCATGGCTTCTCACTTCCCCACTCTCGTCCTGTCAGTTGACTATCGTCTTGCCCCTGAACATTGCCTTCCTGCTGCATATGAAGATGCTATGGAGTCTATCAAGTGGGTCCAAAAACAAGTTTTGGTTATAAACAGCCCTTCTTGTGAACCTTGGTTTAAAGAATACCTTGATTTTTCAAGGTGTTTCTTGATGAGCATGAGTGCTGGTGGCAACATTGCTTACCAGGCAAACTTGCTTGCCTTGAATATTGATATCAAACCCTTGAAAATCATTGGTTTGATATTGAATGTCCCCTATTTTTCTGCTATCACCAGGAATGAATCAGAGAAGAGGTTGATCCATGATCCGGTTTTGCAATTGGCTACTAGTGATAAAATGGGGGCTCTGTCTTTGCCTGAAGATACCAATCGTGATCATGAGTATTGCAATCCCATTGTTGGCGGGTCTCTTGAAAAGAACAAAATCGAACAGCTGCCAAGGTGTTTCTTTAGAGGATACGGTGGGGATCCACTTGTTAACAAGCAAAAGGAATTGGTGAAGATGTTAGAGTCGCGTGGAGTGGATTTGGTTGCGAGGTTCGATGAGGATGGCTTCCATGGTGTGGAGATTTTTTATCATGCAAAAGCCAAGGGTTGGTATGACTATGTTAAAGAATTTGTTTACACAACTGTTTAATGATCATAGTGTTGGCTACATCAACCAGAATTTCGACTATTAACAAAAAAAAAATCGAAAGTAAGATCGCACAAGAACCCTTTGTTATGAATCAAAAACTGTGATAGAGAGAAACACAACAAAACTAGGAGAATGACTTAATTTATTGAATAAGAACTTTGGCTAATATATAGCCTTACAAGAATTAACAAAATGTAGAAATTACAGCCTAGATTAACAGAGATGTGGTAACGTGCAAAAAGAAAATAGTTAAACAGTAGAACAAGTCATCCCATTTAATAGGGGTTTTTTAAAAACAAACAAAACAAATATAATCAGAAGGGGAATAAACCCCGGTACTTGTCATTCCCTCCCTTAAACTAATGCAGATATTAGTTAGTTTACCACAGGAACTTCTCGAACACCAAGTAGTTCCCTCATCTTTAGGAAAGATTCAAGCTTCAATGGCTTAGTCATCACATCTACAGCTCGATCCCGTATCCCACAATAAATCAGCTCCACAGTTCCCTCCTTAGTAAGATCACACAGAAAATGAAACCACACATCTATGTGCTTGCTCTGTCCATGCATCATCGTCTGGCGATGGCGGAGGCTCATGTCGTGCCTCTTGTGTAAGGTGTTGTGTGTTGGGAAGGGTTTTTGAATTTAATTATAAAATTATGATTAATGTTTAGGAGTCGCCACCTAGTATTATGGTCACTAGGAACTTATGGTCTGCGAGAGTCTGAGTAAGGAACTAGTTGTGCAAGGGGAAGATGCATCACCCTCAGTGCACCCTACTTAAGGTAATCTGCATTGTTGTTTGATTGTTTTTCTTCTAAGTCGGGTTCTATTTGTTGGTCTTTTCTAAGTCTCTACCTTATCGGGTTAAATCCTAACCATTCTAAAGTCTGAATTTTAGCATCACATTTCTACACCTTGTATTTTTAATACCTAAGGGTGTACTTTATCGTGTAATTTTACACCCCACAAATATTAAAGTCTATATCTGGACCCTAAAAAAAGATTGGAAAACAAGTTTTGACATGTTGGCCAAATCCTAATGGATAATCATAAACTGGTTATGATATCCATTTTTGGATTTTTTTTTTTTAAACATGAAAAGGATGCAATTTTTTTTATGAACAATATACTTGGAAAAATTTCAGGATTTGGTCGTATGCAACAAAATATTTTTTTGTTTTTGAAAATGTTTTGAAATTTTTATTTTTTTAAAATATTTTAGAGAAAACCAGGTATTTTAATACTAGATTTGTATTTTACAGTGTAAATATATAATCCAATATTATGAAAAATTGTTAAAAAAATATTTTTAAAAAACACAATTTTTTTAAAGGATATATATATATTGTCCACTAGAACTGTGGACGTGAATTATAATTCACGTCCACTGTTCAAAAAAGTGGAACTGCAGGGAGACGAAGAACCAAGGGAAGGGTAGTGGACCACCTGGCGTGGCAGTGATGGCTGGCTGGTGGGGGAGGATGACCTGAAGCCGGCGGTGGAAACGGCGGTGGAGTTGGCTGGAGTGGCTGCAGCTGGAAGAGGAAGAAAAGGAAGAAATCTGCAGAAGGGAGAAGGAGGAGAGGAAAGAGAGGAGACAAACACAGTGGATTCTCTACCACTGGACAACCGAAGCAGAAGAAGAAAATCTACAGCGGGGAGAAGGAGAACCTCGCAGTGGCTGCCCCTATCGCCGGTGAGGATTTGGGTTCGTGGAGAGGCTGAGAAGCCGTCTGTTGGTGGAAGAGAAAGGTTTCTGGGGTCTTTAACTGCTGAAGACGCGATGGAGAGAAAGAAAGACATAAAAACAAAGAGAAAGTGGCAGAAACCGGGAAGAGGCTGATTTTTTTGCTTATTTTAGACCTGATTTTCTCCTCCCTCAGGCCATAAAATCCACCTTTATTTAGAGGCAGTGGAAGAGGGCAATCTTGTCTACACTAGAGGAAAATTTCAGCGCTTGATTCAGATGAAAAGGATCCCAACCATTGGCTTAAAGCAGGCATGGTGCACTGTCAAATTATCAAATCTGCAGCTGCAGGCTGCCTGAGTTGGCCTATTTGGGGTGGTTCCAGGTCCGTTTATTTGCCAGTGAGCTAGTGACGACCATACCCGGACGTAAAGAGATGTCTGGTGATCAATTTCGTACAAGTTTTGGCAAATTTGATGGATGTTAGGTACATTAAATTCAGCTACAAAGTAGGTAACCGGACCAGCTACTTTTGTCCTCCAACTTGGTTCTCTTGGCATCAAGTACATGGACGTGTGCAAGGCAACCAAACACTCGAAAATGTTCAACTGAAGGTTTTATTCCACTCCAAGCCTCCTTTAGAGTTATATTTTTTATTGCCAAAGTGGGGCTTCGGTTCAGAATATATACTGTCCAATTCACTGCTTCTAGCCAAAACGTCTGTGGTATCTTCTTCTTTGAGAGCATACTTCGCACCAAGTTCATAATGGTCCGATTTGTTCTTTCTGCAACTCCATTTTGTTATGGAGTATAGGCTGTTGTAACCTGTTTTTTGATTCCATTTTCTTTGCAAAAATTGTTGAACTCTTGTGAGGTAAATTCACCTCCACAATCAGTACGTAAACATTTCATATAAATATTTAATATAAGCATCCATTTAAAAAGACTAATATTAATATAAAAAAATTCTACAAAATTCATAATTAATAAACATTGATGATTTTATAGAATGCAACATAAAATACATGTTACTTTTATTTTTAATGTATGCACCATGTAAAACTCTAAATAATATAAATAAGTTACTTGACAACTGAAATATATATTGTTGTCATTATACTTTATTTTGAATATCAAAATTTAATAGATCAAAAAGTACTTTCACTTCTTTTTATTACTCATTAATTGCTCCACCTAATGTGCAACCACAAGCTTTCAATGCCTTCAATCTTGTCATGCACCTAATAATAAATGGTACATCCTCCTCAGGGAGCAAAATATCGAATCAGGCTGAGTATAATTGATATAAAATAAGAATCACTGCATGGAGGGGAAGAAATTATTTGTGCACGAAACTTGGTCTTAATAAGATTTCCACATAATAGATTCTTATCTATACACTGGAATTTCTGTTGACATAAAGCTCCGGACAATCGTCAGTCAGGGACAAATCTCATTTAGTTTATAATTAAAATAGTTATTTTTTTTTACGGGATTATTTCTATGTTGTTAGTGATTGCATAATGTTTTTTGACTCGGTCAAGGCTAACAGCCCTAACTTGCCAGCCTTTCCATATGGTGAATCACTAGGAGGAGCAATTTCAATCCTTTCGAAGCAAGGCTATACATGGGATGGCTTGATTTTAAGTGGTGCTATGTGTGGCATTTCAGCAAAATTTAAACCTATGTGGCCATTAAAGAAGCTACTTCCTTTGGCAGCACTATTCGCGCCCACATGGAGAGTTGTGGCCTCAAAGCCAGTCTCTAGCAGATCATACAAAGAAGAATGGAAGAGAAGGTTGGTAGCCAACAACCCGAATCGCCCGAAGTCAGGGAAGCCTCCGGCAGCGACTGCACTAGAGTTTTTGAGGGTTTGTGAGTACATAAGGATGCATTGCTATGACCTCGGGGTTCCATTTCTAATGGTGCATAGGGAGGATGATTTTGCGTGCGACTTTAGGTCGGCTAGTTTTGTGTATGAATCGGCTTCAATCGGCTAGTTTTGTTTTTTTTAATAAAAATAGTTGGCAAATAACCGTGTAAAAAAGGTGCAGCGTAAATCCTAAAAATCACCACCGGTAAATAAATTAATAAAAATTATATCAGTTTTTCTTTTTCTAAAATTCAAAATTATTGAAAGGTGAAATTAATTTTTATCATAAAAGAATAAATACCATAAAAAAATCTAAGTATCACTAAATCCTCCTCGTTAAGTGCTTAAAACTTCAACGGCATGGTAAATCCATAAGCAGACTAAGAAACTATTTGGAAACACAGTTGAACTTGTATTTTTAAAAAATTTATTTATTTTTTATTAAAATTTATTATGATTTATACATTTTAAATCGTTTTCGATGTGCTGATATGAAAAATAATTTTTTTAAAAAAAATTATTGACATATATTTCAGCATAAAAAATTATTTGAAAAACAACCACTACCACACTGCCAAACACACCGCAGCGTAAATCCATACTAGCCTAAGCCAGGGTAAAATCACACCAACCCTATGATTTTTTCTTACTGGAAAACCGATGCCATGAATCACGGTACGGTGTATGGTTTTGGAATCATCAAGTGGATTCACAATTGATAACTAGCAAAACAATCCCATTTTGACGATGATGTACCGCTAGGGTCCATGATTTGAAGATAGATTGAGATGTACCCAGGTAAAGCTTGGGAGTCACCTTTAGGGTAAATTAAACCGTAACCGCCTACTTCAAGATATTTACTCCATAGTGCCCTAGCTTTAACACGTGGAAAGCTCCGTACCGTCCGTTTGCAGGTTGCGGAAGACACCCCAAGCAAATGTGTTCCATATGGTGTGAAGCCGGATGGATTCACAGCATTTTTTACCTCCTCTAAACCCATCACCAATATTATATTATAGTGCGTTGTGGATCATAGTTGTTAAACTGCTCTCGGCCAACCTGAAAAAAATTCATGACGGCATATAGGCTCTAAACCTTTCAACTGCTAAACTCTAAAACAAAATAGTAAAACTAGAAAAGCAAAATACCAAATAGGTTTTTAATCAAATCAACTAATTGCAATTCAACCAACCAAAATCATTTCAAAAATTAAGTGCACTCACCATTTTCCTCTACCACGGTCCACACATATCCTTAAGGTGCTGGGGATCAAAGTTGAAACACTGGAATCATGACAACTTCCCTTCATTCAAGAATCCATAAGCCTGCTTATAGAAATCAAAGAAAGATGATGCCACACACACAAACACTTTAAAATATGCTTAGTGCACTCACAATCCTTCAAATGAAGAATATTTCAAGCTCATTCAAACTCGCAAGCTTAGTTTCTTTTCATTTCTTTCCATTGTAAAGATACCGCAACAACAACATACAAATTCGCAAGACAGCTATTCAAATATGCACATGGCCATTAAAACTAAGAAAGCTTTAATTATTTAATTTCTTTCCATTAAAAAAAAAAAAAAAAGCTATTCAAACATGCATACGATCCAATTACACAAATAAAGCTTATCAAATTACGTGTCAATATCCTTCACTCGCCACCTAACAAATGGATCTGTGGGAAAATTCCTTTGCTATCTGATGGGGTGTAGGGTAGGATACTAGTGGGTGGGAATATGGTGGCGCTTCATTATAAATTTTCGGCATATTGCTTGAAGGAAGCTCCTCAAAAAAAAGCATGAAAATCATCAGTGAATCCCTGCTGTAAATCCCTGAAGAGGATGATAAATTTTGTTTTCATGGGGACAAAATCCACAGTAATCTTTGGTAGACCCTATTATAATAATAATAAAAAAAATAATAAACAAACCAGAAACAATAATATAAAATACAAAGCGTGAAATGATAAAATACAATTGGTGCATAGAAATTGAGAAACATACCAGAGCGCGCATAAGAAGGAACAAAAGAAATGCATAATTCACCTTCTTCCAACAAGCAACATGCAGTGACTTTTTCAGCCTCTGTTTTATGATTCCTTCCCCAATGAGCTTCTCCATGTGACAATTCAGCAAAAAAATATTTCAGAGACTTGTCATCTTCAGAAGCGGTGAAGTTGATATGCTCCCAAATACCCATAGAAAAGAAAGAACATGCAGATATGATCTCCAGCAGCTTAAGTTTAGCACTCTGAAAACGAAATTTTGACAGTACCAAAAAAATAAGTTGGGAGTACACCGGATTAATTTGTTTTTAGCAGAAGCAAATTAAATAAAACATATATTATAACTAGCAAATAGCACTAGATGATGCTGATTGTTTTAACCACCCAACACCTACCAAAAACCCGAGGAGTTTTCACAGCCCAGAAATTTACCTTGGACTTGTTATATAATTCTACAGCATGATGGATCGATACCATAACAAAACTCGCAAAACAGAGTGTTTATCCATTTCATGCACAAAACAATCCTAATAACTTCATTCAAGCAACAAGAAGAAGATTAATAATTCTCTGGAAAATATGGCATGGATAGACATCGTACAGAACTTTTGGGTTAAAACACTGTGCTGTCCGGTCCTTATTAGGTAGGGACTTTGAGTTTGTTTTCTAAGGCTTTCGAGCAATAAAATTCTTCTAATATTTTCATCATGAAAACTGGTAAAGCAGTATGCGATCTAAAATTAGTTTACCTTGTGCTTCTTGTTGTAGTATTTTATGGCTTTTTCTGCACTCCTTGTGTATTTTAGCAGGTCATTCCTGGATGGATGGATGGATTAAAGAAAAGTAAACTTAAATAAATGTTGAATTTGAATGAGATTTATATATATAAAAAGAAGCGGATCTGGACAGAGTCATTCTACTCATAAAAACGAGTCCCGAACAGTAAGGAAAAACTAAAAAACTAACTCCGAACATAAGATCTTTCCTCCGATATAAAATTTTAAGGCAAAAAAAAAAAAAGTACCGTTTCTCACAAAACCCGAGTTGATCTTCCCGAGTTTGGATTCCCCGATCTCGTTCAATATCCGGATCGCCTTTTCTCTTCCCTTGGACGGCGCCCATCCTCCGTTGCAGAATTTGCGAAGCGAAGATAACCTTTGCAGGAGCGTGCGAAGCTATTACTCTTCCTAATTAATATACTCGAAAGCCTATGAATTCGACTAAAGAGCTCGTTTGTTTAAAATAGAGGCATGGACAAGCAAATGGATCGCTCTTAGAGCATTTAGAGCCCGTTTGCTTGCTCCGTATCAGTTGTAGGCTTAATTGGGCCAGTTTGAAGGAATTATAAGTGCCGCGTGTGGCTGAAAGTCTTGTTAATTTTTTTTTTTAATTGGGAGATTTTTCTATGATTCGAGCTTCGACTTTATTTTCTAAAAAAAAAAATGAAAAAAGGAAATAATTTGTATCCAGTTAATATTAAACTTCAAATCCATTTTTCTGCCTTTTCATTTTCAAGGATATACCATTGATGCAGCAATCAAGTACTTCTTCCATTCAGCTCCTATCAAGTACTTCTTGATTGTTCTCAATCAAGCACATGAACTATTTTCTTCTTAATTTTGGTACACGGACTTCTTGATTGTTCCAACCAATCACTTCTTGTAAAGACTTGTCAATTGTTTTCAATTTATTTCCATGTATTTTATAAAAATAATAAATGTTTTAAGCAGTATTGGCAATTTATTTATTAGCTTTGATTAATCATAATGTTGTTTTT
>Ga0325410_1003289_pt1 | contig 18221 bp, 16 predicted proteins | sample PopdelMetagenome_16_FD_206182 | JGI IMG/M metagenome (GOLD analysis project Ga0325410, IMG submission 206182) | Populus deltoides microbial communities from Bellville, Georgia, United States - Xylem-PdIQD-R3 | ecosystem: Host-associated > Plants > Phyllosphere > Stem > Wood/Secondary xylem... | reverse complement strand
ACAATGCAAGAAGACTACATTGAACAAGCTCATGCAATTGATGGAACATTCAACGGACAGCCCCAGCGTAAATATGATCCCTTTTCCAACACGTACAATCCTGGATGGAGAGATCATCCCAACTTACCCCAGCGTAAATATGATCCCTTTTCCAACACGTACAATCCTGGATGGAGAGATCATCCCAACTTATGCTATGGCAACCCATCCCAACAAGGCAATCAAGGCCAACAGTTCCATCCCCATGGATTTCAGCCCCAACAAAATTATCAAGCAAGACAACCTCCTCAATTAACAAACTCCAATGTTATGGGGTCCTCATTCAATGATGATCTTCGTGAGATGATGAAAACTTTGGCTTCTAATACTGTTACCTTGCAATAAAATGTCATGTCTTTTCAACAGGAAACAAGGTCAAGTATTCACAACTTGGAAAAGCAAATGGGGCAAGTAGCTTCAAGTGTGGGGAAATTGGAAGCACAAATGAATGGAAAATTGGCCTCCCAAGCATTGAATCCAATAGAGAATGTTAGTGCAATCATGCTGCGAAGTGAGAATGAACTTGAAGTGAAAAGGTCGAAACAAATTGAGATAGAGAAAGAAGAAGAGATAGAAACCAAATTGAGTACAAAGAAGGAACATCCTCCTCCTCCACAAACTGAAATAAAGACCAACACTCCAAAGGTAACTCCTCACTCAATTAATTCCAGTTTTAAAACAATTCCACCCTTTCCTGTGAGTTCTTCTAGGTCAAAGAAAGAAGACAAAGAAAAAGAGATTTTAGAGGTTTTCAAGAAAGTGGAACTCAACATTCCTTTGCTTGATGCTATCAAGCAAATTCGCAAGTATGCCAAATTCTTGAAGGAGTTGTGTACTACCAAGAGAGCTTTCAAACTGAAAGGTCATGAAACGGTAAGTATGGGTGAAGTTGTATCTGCCATTGTTCAAAAGAATCTGCCTTTGAAACAAAAAGACCCAGGTGCGTTTACTATCCCATGTGTTATTGGTAATGCTAGTTTTAAAAGAGCTTTATGCGATTTAGGTGCATCCATTTATGTTATGCCTAAACATGTTTATGATTCTCTTAGTCTTGAGCCTTTGAATAAAACTAGCATTGTAATACAACTTGCAGATCGTAGTTTTGTTTACCCACTTGGTGTGATAGAAGATATCCTAGTCAAGATTGATAGTTTGGTCATTCCATGCGACTTTTATATTCTTGATATGGAACATGATTCTTGTGATTCATCAAACAGCACTCATATATTGTTTGGGAGACCATTCTTGAAAATTGCCAATACAAAGATAGATTGTGGTAAGGATACTTTGTCTATGGAAGTAGGAGATGAAAAAATTGAATTTAATTTTCATGATGCAATGAAATATCCTTATAACAATGTTTATTCTATCACATGCTATGACCAAGTTGATGAGTGTGTGCAGCAAGTTTGTGATTTTGATAGTGAGGATGGATTAAGCGTAGCTTTGAGCTATGGTTATGATTTTACCAAGATAGAAGAGATGGAGAGGCATATATGTGTTTCCCAAAACGTGCATGAATCAGCATTGACTTTGCAAGCTTTGCAAACTGTTCCCCATGATACAGGAGTCATTCACCCTATCATCGACAATGAATGGGTGGCGCCTATCCTTTTGGTGCCCAAAAAGATTGGAATTATGTTGGAAGAAATACAAAATGATGCTTATGAGAATGCAAAGATTTACAAAGAAAAGACTAAGAGTCTCCATGACCGAATGATTACAAGAAAAGAGTTTAATGTTGGAGACAAAGTCCTTCTTTATCATTTGCGTTAAGAAGGACATGGATAAAGCAAAGAAAAGATAAACAAACTCAAAAGGGGCTCACTAAGGATAATATGCTTTAGATTGGCTTTTTGGCTCAAGTGGTTAAAATTCCTAATGCCTTTATCATCTTCATGTATATATGTAATATGAATGTAATCTCAACAAGATATGAAACAGGTTCTAAAGATACATATCATTGAAAGAAGGCACAATAAAAGAATATAATGTTGAAGGCTCAAAAGCTTGCATTGGTATAACACTATAAAGTCAACATGGCATATTCTCAAAGTCAATTCCTAAACCAATTAAACCTTAAAACTTGCATGCACACTCCTTCATTTGATTTATATCTTCATCTATCTCAACTAATTCTCATACATAATACTCATATTCTCAAAAACCAATGGAAGTTCAAAAGATCAAACATAATTTTTTTTTGAAAAATAACAAAGAAAACCAAAATTAGAAAACCAACATTCTCCCAATACCCCCACACTTAAAACACGACATTGTCCTCAATGTTGAAATAAAAGAAAAGGAATATAGAAGAATGACAAAAATAAAGTAAAATACGAAAAATAAAAGATAAGGGAAAGGAAAGCAAATCTGTTTTTTTTTTTCTTTTTGTGCTAGGTTGCCTCCCAGTAGGCGCTTTTGTTTTATGTCATTGGCTCGACATGTTGCATGCTCATTCTTCATAGATTGGTTCAACTAACTCCATAGAATCGGTGAGTTCTGTCGTCCAACCTTCATAAAAAGGTTTCAAGCGATGCCCATTGACCTTGAGTACTTTGTTGGTTTCTAAACTTTTAATTTCAACTACACCATAAGGAAAAACATTAGAAACAATAAAGGGTCCAATCCAACGAGAGCACAACTTTTCTTGATAAGTGGATGTGTGCTTGCGACCAAGATTTGTTTTCTTGATAAGTTTCGGTTTTAATTGATTGTGTTTGCTAGTTTAATTGCTGTCATAGTTTAGATAATCACAAACCAAATCCCCCCAATTACATAACGTACAACATAAAAATCTGACTTGAAACTTCCTCATGGGATCGATCCCTTGCTTGCTCTATACTATCTTGTGTGTTGTGTTTGAAGCTAGGGTAATTAATTTGTGCGACCGCGACATCGCAACAAGCTCTCCACTTGAAATCACAATTAGGCAAACCTTCTAATTTTTCAACCCAACCTTGGTTGTCTAGATCTCCCCATTCTTCTTCTTCTACCAACTTCAGGGGTCTTTGGGTGAACCACCAAAAATTATTGAAGACAGGTTTTTTTTTTGTTTCGATATAGCTAACCATTCAGATATACAACAACTACGTGCAGCATCTCATTGCTCCTTTTCAGGTCCTCCTACAATGATTAAGTGTCAAGATGGTTTCAGCTAAAATTGCAGCCATTGGATTGATTTGTGTATTCTTATACTCTACATAAGCAGCAGCGGCCTCCAAACTCACTACACCCGTCTGACTTGGGAACAACACAAGGCCAAATATGCCCAAGGCAATCAATCTCTCTCCTTTTTTTTATCCTGACTTCTTTTCCAGTTCAATTTCTAGCATCCTCCATTTCAGACCAGTAGCATTCTTTTCCAAAAACTTTTCCAAGTTGGCGATTCTAAGCAGTTTTGAAAGTTCGGGGATGATCTTGTAAGATCTCAAAGGAAAATAAATCATATACAAGTTCTTGATCTGACAATGCTAAGCATCCAAATCTGACTGAGAGCTTGCCCTAAGAACAGTGATCCCTAGGACATGATAAAGGTGTAGGTCAATTTTTCAACATGTCATGAGTGACAGAATATAGCTAGGATGGTCAGATATCATACGAAACCAAGTCAGAATCAGAGCTTAAGTTGGAACCAAAAATTACGACAGCAACAGAACCAGTTTTTTTTAGAATGCAAATTCTAAAGGATTTATCCAACCTTAAAAACAAGATAAAGAAGGAACAAATTTAGCATTATGAAGACTCTAGATCAATCTAAGAAAACCTGACGATTTTGGCAACAAAGGGGAAGGACAAAGAGAGCAGAAAACAGCTCAAACAGGGTTTCGAAAAAATATCTCTTTCTCTGCTTTTGTCAATCTTCCAACAAACATGAGTTAAACTCCTATACTCAGTTCAAACGAGGTATACACCGTCTCCAGCATGTGGGGTCCAAAAATAAATAACAATAGCAGTCGTGCTACAAAATGCTTTGATATTATTCATAGTGATGTTTGGGGTCTTACACCAATTATTTCTCATGCTCATTACAAGTACTTTGTGATATTTATTGATGATTACAGTCGGTTTACTTGGGTGTATTTCCTTCGTTTCAAATTTGAGGTATTTTTTGTTTTCAAGTCATTTTTTGCCTATATTGAGACTCAATTTTCTACTGGTATTAAGGTATTGAGATCTAATTCGGGTGGGGAATATATGTCACATGAATTTCATGATTTTTTACAGCAGAAAGGTATTGTCTCGCATCGTTCCTGTCCATATACACCACAACAAAATGGGGTGCTAAGCGTATGAACCGTCATCTTTTGGATATCATTAAAACCTTATTGCTTGAGTCTTTTGTACCATCTAAATTCTGGATTGAAGCCTTGTCTACTGCAATTTATTTAATCAATCGATTGCCATCACAGGTGTTAAATTTTGATTCCCCATACTATCGTCTACATAATAAGTCTCCTAGCTATCATGACTTGCATACTTTTGGTTGTGTTTGCTTTGTTCATTTGCCTTCTCATGAACGACACAAACTTTCTGCTCAGTCTATTAAATGTGTCTTTTTAGGTTATAGTATTCTCACAAAGGTTTTGTTTGTTATGATCTAAGCTATAGCAAATTTTGTATTTCTAGAAATATTGTCTTCTTTGAAAATAAATATTTCTTCCCTACTCATGTTGCATCTTTCTCTGTTGCTCCTATTCTTCATCATTTTGAGGATGTGTCATCTTTTGAGCGGTTCAAGCCTAGAATTGTGTATGAAAGACGTCGACCAACTTTGTCACTTCTTAAGACTGACCCACCACCTGATACTACTCCTCAGATTGCTTCTGAGCCTTTTACTCATCAGCCTACTCTTCATCGCTCTACGAGAGTATCTCATCCTCTCGATCGGTATGGTTTTTCTGCTACTTTATCCACTATTATTGTTCCATCATGTTACTCACAATCTGTCCAGCTTGAGGTCATTCATCCAAATTGACAAACCTTTTAGCCAAGCATATGTGGAATATCCATCTCAAAACGGATTCTCTCTAGATCCGTTGGATCCACCATTACTACCTTTCTCATCACAATGAGATATGTTCTGCTAGTTTCCAGAAATCAACTTCCCGTCTCTGAAAGTCCATCTTTCAAGTGAAAGAGCAGCTGATTAGCGAATGTAGTGGTACTAAATGAAGCAATAAGCGTGATGCAAAGTTGGCAGGACAAAATAGAGACCTTCTCTGCTCACACTTATGAATATTTCAGGCTCAAGAGTGAGATTATTCACTGGAGTAATGTTGTATGAGAGGTTTGGACACTGCCTAGGCATAGTCTCATTTTATGGCTAGCTGTACTTGGAAAACTGAAAACTAGAGACAGATTCAAGATCCCTTTGCCTGACACTCAGTGCACACTCTGTCAGCAACAAGAGGAGACTCAAAGTCACCTCTTCTTTGCTTGTGAATGGACATCCCAGTTATGGAGTAAGATTAAGTGTTGGCTAAGGATCAACAGAAAAATGCCTACCTTAAGCAGTGCTATTAAGGGCCTCACTGCAAACAAAAAAGGGATGCAGGGAAGAAGGCGTAGAGTGTTGCAGACAGAGACTGCTGCTGCAGAGATGCCTTATTCTGCTAATTGCTCGCTCTAGAGTACTTTTGTCAACCCGGGGTCCTGTTTCAACTTGCTGCAGTTTGGCTACTGGAAGGTGGCCTCTCTTGGATCTTTGCTCTTGTTATGATCTGTTCTTAGGTGCAGTTTCAGCCTTTTCTCACTGGTTGCTAGTGGGAGGATTTTAAGTTGCTGGCCATATGATCAGGTTCCTATTTGTTACTGCTAGCAGCTTATTGGTCTTTATCAGCTTTTCTAATAAAAATGGTCTCTATCAAGTTTTCTATTACTGGTTGACCTTGCTAGTTTGGTGGTTATCAAGCTGCTTCTCATGTCATATTAGCTGTTACTGGTGGTTGTTGTTTATTAGAAAATTGTTGTCGGGTTCTGTTAGCCTTAGTCTGTTCAGCCATGTCTTCTTTGAGACATGGGTTTTTGGTTTGGATTTTGGATGTCTTCTGCAGATGGTTAGACGTTGTACTTCGGCTATGAGGTTTACTTTTCTTTCCATGCAACTGCGCTTCTCTCTTGTGTCCTACTGCTGGATGGTTTCATCCCTCTTGGTCTTCTCGATTACTGAGATTGGTTTCCTTTCGTTATTTTTATTGGTTAACTTCGGCACCAATTCCAGTTATAGGTTATTTAGTTAACTATTTTTGCACTTGTAAATTTTGGTTGCCTTTTTGTCTAGGGGGCCTGCTCCCTTTGTTTCTTATCTTTGTCTGTAATTGGTTCACTTATGGACTTTTTTTTGTCATGGGAGCTTGTTCCCTTTGTTTCTTCTCCTTAGGTTGTACATGCTGCAAACTTGACTTGTTGGTTCTCCAGTCTAGTTTTTTTTTTATCTTTAATTCATACTTACATTTTGATAATAATAATAAAAAAGTAATTGGAAAAATATGGACTAAAATGAAAATTTTCAGATCTCAAATTAAAAACCATAATTTCTAAAGGTTTAACCTAGACGACGCATGATTCACCCCTTAGCAGTTTTGGATGATCGAGCTGACACCTTCCAAAAACTCGTTGTAGAGTTATAGACCTCTAAATGGCACAGGGTTTTTTACAAATGGAAGAATAACATCCCCTTACAACTTTATTTCCATGAAATTAAACGTTTATATCTCATTTTTTCATAGAAGTCTCCAATATCTTGTCATTGATCGGTCATCGCTGCATTTTCAAATTCTGGGTTGATCGAGTTGGCACATTTAAGCGAATGAATGTAGAGCTACAGACCTCCAAATAGACCAAAGATGGAACCAAACGAAAGGTGTGCATCTACTCTAACAAGTTCATATGGCTTTTGATGACATTTACATCAGAGTTTCTCCAGCGAAGTCTCGAAAATGGCCAACTTAGTCAGCCTTGACTAAGATATCCATTTGTGCAAAACCCATTTAACTTTTTCATGTGTTCACACTTAAAAACTCTTAGATGATTCTTATTAAGGACCGTAAATATTTCATCCGTGATTAGAAGGTGAGAAATGCATGCCTTTATCTTCAAGAAAGAAAAACTCTTAGGCAAAACCACCATCCCCAAAAATCAATGAAGGATAAAGGTTGTTTCAGTTGTTAACATTTTTTTAGAACTCTCTCATTTTGATCAAAGGACTAAGCTTTGATCAATCTTTAAAGGAATCTATCAAAAAACCTAGAAAAACCTTATAAATACCCTTAGAAATGAAAGAAAAGAAAGATAGAGAGAGAGAAAGAAAGAGAAAAACATAAGGATATACTATGTAAAAAGATCCTAGTGTGAAGGTTCAAAGACCTAACATAAAAGGTCTAGTTAGCTTTGGAAAGAATAGAAAGTGAAAAGGAAAAAAGGAAGGAAGGGAAAGAGAATGAAAGTAGCAGTCTATAGCCAGCAAACTTAGAGAAGGTTTACCATGTGAAAACTTAAGGGTGGAATCCATGTGACATGCTCATTTATGCTTTTTCAATGTTTAATGATGTTTTTTTAATCTTTTAATTTGGCATTATTTTGTGTTTTAGCATTTATGTAGATTGATAAATGAAAATGTTGTTTTGTTTGATTATTCTTATTTTGAAGTTGTTAATGTTATTAGGATGTTTAAAAGGTGTTTGAGTGTTTGGTTTTGATGAAGTATAGTATTAGAATCTGTCAAGGGTAGCTATAGTCATTTGATGACTTTTTCTAGGTTGCTAATGCATATTCTTGATTCCTGAGTTTAGTTTGGGTCTCATGTGTTTGAAGAGTCAGTTTTTGATTGAGTTTTTGATGTTTTTGTTGGTTGATGATAGGGCTGCAGTTTTTGAAAGTTGAAATCTTATACATGTTCTTGATAATTTGAGGTTATTTATTAGTGTTTTTTATTCAAATATTTTTGTTTATGATAACGTGGTTTGTTGGGGCTAAAAGAGCTTAGCTTGGAGGCCTAAAATGTATTTTCTGGGTTTGACAGTGTATGTTGGGTTTTCTAGGTAACTTGGTTTCATGTTCATCTAAAGAACATTGCCTTGAGTGATCGTTTTAGGTTTTATTTTGATTTGATTTTGGTTTCTGAAAGTTTATATATCATTATTAGTAAATAACCTAAGGTTTTCATGCATCAATAACATGTTTTATAGGTTTTAATCTTAGAGTTTTGGTTTTGAACCGAAATCTATTTTGACAAAAATCATGATGTTTGAATAATAATTAAAGCAAATGGATACATGATTTTTTATCTATGCTTGATTGCGAACAAAACCTTGCCTCTTATTGCTTGAGATATGGTTTGGTTTGATATTTATGTTGCTGGGTTTGAGTTTGAATGTTCTTCATTGCTCTTCGTGTTTTTTATTTTCCTTGGTGTTTAATTATTTTCAATAGAAAATTTTATGTTTTATTTTTTATTTTTTTTGTTTTGATTTTGTTTTAGGTCAAACCTTGGTTTTTGGTTTGGTTCATGGTTGAACCAGTGTTTTCGGGTTTACTAGGTTAAGTCAAAACCTAGTCAAATACATAAGGTTTTGTTTGGTTTGCCACTCTTTTGATAAAAGAAATTTTAACTTAAAGGCGTGTTTAAAAAACACGTTCTTAAACCTATTTTGACAGTTTTGTTTTGAACAAAAATATAGTTTTGCCAAACATGGCCCTTAAAAAATTTAAAATAAAAAAATATTTTTGATTGTTGCATATGGTTCAATCCTTATAAAAATTACATTTTTATATATATAAAAATGTAATTTTTTAACATGGTTTTAGAAAAATATTTATGTTGATTTCTTTTTGTCTTTTGGAATTTACACCAAGTCTGTAAAACTCTTCAAGGATCTGGTTCATATTTCAACAACTCTAAAATTTTAATTAATGAAAATTAATGGTCAATATCATAGTATTTATGTTGAACCTATAAGTAGACTCGTATTTAAATATCAGGAGTTGACTACAAAATTTTCAAGATTATTTTAGATATTTATCAATTTTAATTGGGATTATTTTTCACCATAATATACGAGTTGTAGAGAACCCTTTTGCATTCTAGGATAGATGAACCCTGTCAAGACACCTACATGGACTCTTCTCATAAAAATTTATCTAGACATATGAGCCTATAATAAATTTAAAATGCGAGGTTTATTCATGGGAGTAAATTTTTATTTTAAGCCATAGACAAATCATTATTTAAAAATCCATCAAAACCTTTAAACCATATCTAGATCACATAATGCAGCTTACCTCATGTAAGGTATATTAGGGGTGCTACATTTCCTAGCCACAACTAGTCTCTTACCCTTGGAATTTCTGATAAGCCCAGCACATTCGGGTCTTTTAGTGATCTTAAACCAAACAATTAGGTGGCAACTCCTTGATCTTGACATCCGGCTATGTCGCGCGTCCACGTGCGACAGAATGACAACTCTACTAGGAATTTTTTTATATAGTTTTGGACTAAACTTTGTGTGTTTTATTTGGTTTATTTGATTTGATATGTTTAAATTTTAACATTCGGCTTATTTTTTTTATCATGTTTTATCATGTTCATGCATGTATGTTAGATATGGATGAATGTCTTCATGCATCACTAGTTTATTTGTGATATATTACTTTGGAATGCATACATATGAAGATTTAAGGTTAGGTGGGGAAGTAGAGGTTTATTATAGCTTTCAATCAGGATTTAAGTTCGTGAAACTGTAATGACCCGGCTTTTTCAAAGCCAAAATTGATGGAAATTTTTATTTATTTTTATTTTTATTTAATCGTCCGGTTTTGGATTTTTTCACCATATCATTTTGCAAATTTATAATTGCATTTCATTCATTAAAAAGGCACAATCCATGTAGGATAACTTAAAACAACATTCCCATAAAACATACTTTCAATACACATGCCCATAATATTTTATTTTCATACTCATAGATTTACATTATATCATATCGACATATTCATAAATTCACATTTATGTTCTAGTCTTGTTATCATCATGAGTTCATACGAGGTGCCGAACAGCAAGTTACACAACTAGTACTTTTGTTATCCTGACCTCATGTAATTTCACAACATAACATCCTCATAAGAATACCACATACGTATATTCATACACATCATATCTACATGATCGCACGTTCACATCCGTGTTCCATTTCATTTTGTCATTACAAGTCTTTACAAAAGGAGTTGGATGGCTAATTGAGCGATTTACATGTCTATTCATACAAAACTCGTATTACCCATAACATACGAATATATAATTATTTTCAAATGAGTGAGCCGTGAAATGGATTTCCTTACGCACCATGTTGGTATGATGTCCCTATCACAGAACAAGTTAATTTCAACCATTATAGGCAATTTTAAAAAAAACATAATAAAGCAATATTAATGTTACATTTCACTCATGGACCAAAAGAGCATAATTCTTTCATTTCTCCTTACTTATGTAAATGCCACCCTTAATAATTCATCAATTACCGAGGCTAATTACAATACTCAAACCCAGTCATCCATCTCGAATACCGTTAACCGAATTAATGTTATTCTCTGTTTAAAGCATAACAATCGTAGTTTTTTCATATACTTAGTATATACAAAACATAGTGCCCATGAATGCATCAACTCTTGAAACTAACTCATAACTCCCAAATCTGGCAATCCTCTTAGGATGCCATTAGCCGAAACTAATCATTTGTTTATCCCGGTCATCCACTTAGGATGTCATTCGCCGAAGCTAATCATTTGCTAGTCCCGATCATCCACTTAAGATGCTATTAGCCGAAGCTAATCATTTATCAACCCCGGTCATCCACTTAGGATGCCATTAGCCGAAACTAATCATTAACCCATCAAACGTTCTAGAGGCAGTTTATGTAATCAATATAACATGATATTATATCATTTGTAATACACCAACAAACATTCCATAAGATTAAAGCATTCAGTATAACACAACAATAGACCCTTCATATTTTCATCCAACCATTCATGACGGTTAATATTCAATACAATACAACAATAGATCCCTTGTAATACTTATACAAAAATTCATCACAATTACATTCAATAAATACAACAGTAGAGCCCTTGTAATACTCATACAACCATTCATCACAAGTACATTCAATAAAATACAATAGTAGATTCTTTGTAATACTCATACAACTATTCTTCACAATTACTTTTAATTAACTACAACAATAGATCCTTCAAAATACTCATATAACCATTCGTCACATTTACTCTTAATAAAATACAACAGTAGGTCCTTCGTAATACTCATACAATCATTCGTCAGTAGCCCAAATTCATAATAACCTAATCAACATCTCATAGTCGGTTTAATATTCATCGCAACACGATAATATATACACCTCATACAGGTCATTTTATAACATTAATATTTTCATCATTGTTTCAACATTCATCAAGATCGATCGACATTTCATAATCATTTCGACAATCATCCAAATTTTCAATCAAACACTTCATCATCGTTTCATCGTTCAACAAATATTTAATAATATATCATCATAAGTAAATCATTTCAAAATATACACGTTATACCAGAAAAAGGTGGGAACCACCTACCTGTTCCACCCGCGGGGTGTCCTTGTCTTGACAAAGGTCTAATCCCAGACACGCCACCAAAGACATCAATAGTTATAAATCAGTACATTCATATTCAGTAAGCACACAACTCGTCACTATGTATGTCTCAAGCATACACAAGTTCATGTTCCATTGTTCCATATATTACAATCACACAAAGTAATCAATTTAATCACTAGACCATTTCAGATACGTAAATCTGATGTAGAATTTAGTTAGCGAAAACTGGTTCGCTAGTGACCCAGAATCATCAGCGAAAACTAATTTACGGCACACAATAGAAATTCAGCAACGAACATTGATTCCCTGCAGACAACACAATTTCAACAGCGAATGCTAGTTTGCTGCCGACTAAACAATTTTGGCAGCGAAAGCTGATTCGCTGCAAACAACACAATTTCAGCAGTGAATCCTATTACAACACACTTTTGGCAGCATTTGCTGCAGACAACACAATTTCAGTAGCAAACGCTGATTCGCTACAAACCACACAATTTCAACAGCGAACGCTAATACACTATAGACAACACGCTTTCGGCAGCGAAAGCTGATTCGCTGCAGACAACACAATTTTGGCAGCAAATCCTATTTCGCTACAAACAACTGAACTTCAGTAGTGAATGTTGATGCTAATACACTATAGACAACACACTTTCGACAGCGAAAGCTGATTCGCTGCAGACAACACACTTTTGGCAGCGAATAATGATTCGCTACAGACAACACACTTTTGGTAGTGAAAGTTAGTTCGATGTAGACAACAAAATTTCAGCAGCGAATCGTATTTCATTGCAAACAACACAATTTTGGCAGCGAACGCTAGTTCGCTGTGGACATCCTATTTCGCTACAAACAACAGAATTTCGACAACGAACGTTGATTCGCTGCAGACGACACACTTTCAGCAGCTAACACTAGTTCACTGCAGATAACACAATTTCGACAGCGAAACCTATTTTTCTGCAGACAATAGAACTTTGGCAGCGAACGTTGATTCGCTGCAGACAACACACTTTTGACAATGAATACTAGTTCGTTGCAAACAACACAATTTAAACAGTGAATCCTATTCTGCTGCAGACAACAGAACTTTAGCAGCGAATGTTGATTCGCTGCAGACAACACACTTTCGGCAACGAACACTAGTTTGCTACTCACAACACAATTTTGGCAGCAAATCCTATTTCTCTATAGACAACAGAACTTTAGCAGGGAACATTGATTCGCTGTAGACAACACTTTCGGTAGTGAACACTAGTTCGCTACAGACAACATAACTTCGGCAGCGAACACTGATTCGCTACATACAACACAGTTTGCAGCAGCGAACACTAGTTTGTTATGGACAACACAAGTTTATTTATTAAGGTTTTCTGAATTCATTCATTCCATGTTTTCACTTTCATTATGGTAATACATCAACACCATCACTAGAAATTTCATAATTCACAAGTGTTCATTTCGGTTACGAACTTAATTCCCTTAAGGTGTTTGTCAAGGCAAATTCTCTCATTGTTCCCTCAATCCTTATGGTCGGACATTGCTACCCAATACACTTAGCTACACATGCAAATCATCATATTTCTCACAAGTATAATCACAATCACAATCACAATTCACAATTCATTCTCTTGATTCATAATTACACATGTTTCTTCATCAAATAAACAAAACTGAAGCATTATATGGTGTGGTTCCTGTTTCAGCTGCAGCATGTTTTCAAGGTTCATTAATAATATAATTTTCACTTAACATCATTCCACAACCTTTTTATATAATTTCATCAATCAAATATGCAGAATTTACATCATCAACACAAGTGTGATTCTGTTTTTTATTTAAAAATGTTCCTAGAAATCTTATAGGATCATCATCCATGCATTTTGTCACTCTAATTCATATTATGTCCAGCCATCACCATGTTCGGCCCTCCCCTAGGTTCATGCATTCAAAATCATTCATGTTTCTTGAGTAAGGGTTTGTGCATGTGTTCATTCATCTTTTGTTCTACATAGGTTTGTCCTTTTAGTCAAGATTCCTTGAGTTAAGGTGCAAGAACACCACCCCTTCCATTTTCGAGTTTTTTTCTCTTTCCTTTATGTCTAAAATTTAGGGTAACAAACAACCAAGAGAAGGATATTGGTCTTACCTTATGTTTTTATATAGTTTTTTAGTAGGTCTTGGTGGTATGGTTCTTCCCTCAAGTCTTGATTTCCTGCTCTTCTTCCTCTGCTAGTTGTCTCTAGCCGGCCCTATGCTCCTCTTTCTTCTAGGGTTTTTGTTTTCTCTACTTCTCCTTACTCACTTCTCACTCCATGCTTAGGGAAAATGGCATGTAGGCTGATTGGGTTCTGTTTTCTGCTTGGAGGAGGGATGTGTGTGCTGCAGCATGGCTGCTGCCAGTTCTGGAGGAAGGTCTAGGCTCCAACTTTTACCATGTTTTCGGTCACTTCTCCTCCTCTCTAGCTCTCTTCTCACGCAGCACCCTGGGAGATCTGCATGCAGCTGGTTGGTTTCAGCTCTTTGGGAGAAAGGGTTGTTCCCAGCAGAGTTACAACTGGATATTGGGGAGAGAAAGAAGGTAAGAGCATGCAGCTCGTTTTGGAAAAAGTGCCCATTTATCTCTCCTTGCTGCATTTATACCCCTCTTAAATACAAAGGGGTTATCTTAAGCTGGTTTTTATTCCCATTCTCCCCTAGGATAGGTCGTTCCAACTCTAATTTTTGTTACGTTTTACACTGTCGCTGCCAATTTAGAAATCGACAAAAAAAATTACGTCACTGCCGATTCAGAAATCAATAGTGAAACTACGTCGCTATCGATTCAGAAATTGGTAGCCAACTATGTCATTGCCGAATAAGAAATCGGCAGCTAAAAACTATGCCGCTGCTAATTCAGAAATTGACAGCCAAACACTTTGTCGCTGTTGATTCAGAAATTGACATAAAAACTGTGTCGCTGCCAATTCAGAAATCGGTAGAGATGATGGAGTCATTTCGGCTTTTCTTTTTTTTTTTTAAGTGTTTATAAAAACCATCAAACTCTTTGTTGAATACTTAGACTGGTAGTGATTGGTATACATACCATCTGACTACTTACTAAGCCCCCATATTACCTTCACGAGGGTAATCACTAGAACAAAACGAGACTTTTTTAAAACTAGATAGTGCATACCTCAATATCTCACGTAAAAAGACATAAAACCTCCCGTTTGGAAGTATGTTCTACATATAAACATAGTTGCATTAAGACATGTTTAACCCTAAAAAGCATCTTGAATTGCAAGACTTAGGACTGATAACATGACAACCATTAAAGAAATGACGTCTGTTGAATATGAGTTGGATTTTGAATCCCTACAATTGTTAGAAAGGGATTATGTAAGGCTAGGTGATAGTAAATTGTCACCCATCAGAAATGTGAGTTGCTTTGGAAATGACTTGAAAAGGCTCATCTCACACATGAAAAGCATCCATAAGGATGATTTTTAAAGAAATATGGAAGGATAGTGGAAATCACGAAGGTGTCTATGCAAAATTCAGCAATTAAGGCCTTGATGCATTTTTAGGACCTCGAGTACTGGTGCTTCACTTTTAGAAATGTAGAGATGTGTCTTACTTTGGAAGAATATGGTTTACTAACCAAATTCTCTCAAAATCTATATAAAGTCTATTTCCACCAAAGGAGAGACAAAGTGCTAATTGAATTGGCTAAATTGATCAAAGTTCTAGATCTCCATAAGATATTAGAGAAAAGTGTTACTGGCCTAAAGTGGAAAATGATTGAAGAGGTATTAAAAAAGAGAAAGAATAAATCTAGATTTGTTAAAGAAATGGGCAGAATACTTGCTTTAGGAATCTTTAGGTTGGTGTTATTTCCAAACCTCACTGGAATAATCAGTTTAGAGGCGACTACAACTTTTGTTGTGTATGAAAACACTCAGATAAATCTCACTATGGTGATACTAGCATAAACTATCTTAACATTCAACCATTATAGGAGGGTTGACAAGGGATCAATGAGATGTTGTGAACAGTTGTTATATATATGGCTGATTAACCATATAGAAATTGAGAGGCCGATATTTAACAACTTTTAGTGGTTTAGTCAAAGAACATTAGAGATAGTTAAAAAAGATTAATGGAAGGACCTGAGTGAGGAAAACTAAAAAGTAAAATTGCCTGCAAGGACAGGTGAAGTTGAAAGCCTCGAGGATGAGATCAATAGATTGCTTGATAAGTTGTGGGCAAAGACGATGAATGCCTCTGATGGGAGTGACTAGATATGTTAGCTACACCCTTGCTTTGGTCGTGAGGTAGTTTGGGGGCGTGCAACATATGCCAAGGACGACCAGATTATCCCAATTCTCTAGGTTATTCAAGGATCAATCTACTTTGGAAGTTGTGAAGAACATCAAGTAGGACTGAAAACTTATAGTATTGGTCAAGAAGGAATTAGATGGTCTGAGAGATCTAGTTACTAGTGAAAAGTATCCAATGTGGAGAAATCTATCATTAGCCACCATCCCCATTACTTTTGGATTTGAAGCCGAGACTTCACAAGTTGTTGAACTGATTAAAAAAGGATTAACAACAAGGAAGAGTTAAAAGAATAATTAGAAAGACTCCAAATAGAGGTGGGCATCAGTAAAGCCCTTGGGATATCCCTCGATGAGCAAATTCTCATTGAAAAGAAATTGAGAAAGTTTGCAGAGCAACAACTGGAGGAAAAAGACAAGAAAATCATGTCTTTAGAGATTGGGAACACATTAGATGCAAACCACTACTGAGCTAAAGGTTTTGAAAACCAATTTCAACAATTACCTAAAAATGGTTGATATGTCTTTAAAAAACCCAAGTTGAAATAAATAGTCGGATTGAGCAGTATGAAAGGCTATACAAGAACCATGTGATATTGGAAAGTGAGCTGGCTAAAGCAAAAGCTAAAGGAAAGGCTATTGGGGTCTTAAAAATTGATTTGGATAAAATGAGAAATGAGATTAACCTGCTAGAGAAGCAGCTCGACAAAGAAAATACCTAGGAAAAGCATTCGAAAGAAAAGAATGAATTGCTCGAGCATCATAACTAGATGATTGACACTAATAACAATAAACCAAATAGGAACAACATGTTCCTCTTAGAGAAGATGAGAAACATAGATGAGTAGATTTACTGGGCCTTTGTCTATACCCAAAGAATTCGCCACAATGTCTAGCAAGTTGGAAGGGATGTCCACCTATATCAACAAAGCATGGCTAAAACTGATGCTTTTCTTAGGGACATAGAAAACAAAGGCTTTGCCTTTCTCCCTGTAAATGATGATGATGAGTAAACTAGATTTTAAATGTAAAAGTTTTCATCAAGTATTAATGAAAAGGGCTTAGACTTATCCTTATAAACAATATCTTTTTATGATGAGTGTATTTTTATTAAGTATTAGCTCAAATTAAATTGTCTCGACAACTACGAAAGGATTAAAACCTCACCCGTTTATAAAGGAATGGTGGCCATATATCAGCCTGGGTTATAACTAATCCATATCCAACATACATCATCATGCATAATCATGCATTCATATGCATCTACATTTATTAATTATGGAATGTGCATGGCAAGTATTCAAAATATAGGTCCTCTTGTTAGAATCTACAATGCTAGGCTTCACAAAAAGATATAGAATGAAGAGATGGCTCACTTGGAGGTCCACTACCAAAGAGAGTTTAGACACGTTAATAATAATATGGCTTGAATGACTAGTTTACTTGAGTAACTCCTGCAAGCACAGTCTAGGGAAGGGACATCCAGTTAGCTGGCAACCATACTACTGATGTTAATAGCTTTAATTATCCTCGACTCACAAAACTTGGGGGCAAATCCCGCGGCTAAACCACAAGAAACAACGAGCATTTTAATTACTTTCCCGATTATGTTTGCTCAAATGTCAGCCATAATAGATCTAACAATAGAGGAACCCCATGGAGTTAAACCTCATGATCATTCCAATCAAGATAAGTGGGCTACCTTGGAGGAAAGATTAAGGGTTGAGGTTTTTGACTTCTATGACCCGGTTAGAGCAGTTGAGATATGTTGGGTGCCAAAGAAGTTTAGAGTGCCAAAATTATCAAGTACACGGGACTGAAATGCCCATTCATTTTTTCCAAGAAAGTTTGCTCGATTCTATGTTAAGCTAGTACATGACTTCTCGTAAACTGAGTTTTGCAGCTACAGTGTATCATGTATGGCAAGAACGGAATGCAAGGATCTTTGCTGGAATGTCTAGAACTTCGAATTTGGTCTTCAATCAAATCGAATGTATCATTCGTGATAAGCTTGATTTGATGAGGAATGTCGCACCAACAAATGAAAACAAAAGGATCCAACGAGCTTGGAGGGTGAATACCATAGATTCTTAATTTGTTAGTTAGCTGGTTGTATTGGTTTCCCTCACGAATCTAGTGAGGTTTCAGTTTTAGGGTCAGTGGCTAGCCTGTAGCCATCTGTTGTTTTATGTTTCTGTTATCATTGTAAAT